>Ga0099824_1002776_pt1 | contig 25661 bp, 13 predicted proteins | sample SiratrowhiteBW_FD_76837 | JGI IMG/M metagenome (GOLD analysis project Ga0099824, IMG submission 76837) | Root nodule microbial communities of legume samples collected from California, USA - Siratro white BW | ecosystem: Host-associated > Plants > Roots > Nodule | place: USA: California...
AAAAAAAAATAAAAAAAGAAAAAAGATAAAAAATATATATATATATATATATATATATATATATATATATATATATATAATTAATTAATTAAAGTGTTGTCTGGTGTTGGGTAGCTAGCAATCGAAAAACAGAAACTAGGAAGAGCTGACTATACCATAATTGGACGTGCATGCTTGAAGCATAAGAAAATACATAGATGGATAGGGATACATAGGCTCTGCCATTATTAGATTATGTCCATTGCACATGCTTAGCTGCCTAATATGAACAGTAAAAAAATTTGTCAGTATTTTATTTACTAGCAGTTCAATATAAATGACGAGTAATTATAGCTTTGAATGATAGCCCTAAATAAATGAAATGAGTTAAACCAACTCTTTATGTTTTACATCCATCCTAGAGGAATTTCTATGGGTTTCGAAAATAGTATACAAACGTAGTAGAAAAAGAAATATTTGACCATTTTGAGTTTATATATTTTAACAAATAATTTTATTAGTATAGAGTACTAATATATAACGTTAATCTATGAAATGTTACCAACATGTAGGATTGAGGATTGGATTTGAATATTTAAAATCTTAAATTCGAGGAACGTAAATAGAAAAAACTTGATTCAAATAAAGATTCTATTTCAATAAATATTATTATTTATTAAAATTGAAACTTTTACATAAATGTCACATTTATAAGAAAAAGATAGACCTTTTTATTCATAGATCAATTTTTAGAAATTAAAAAAAGATTAAACTTTAAAAAATTACAGAATATGGCAAGGTGTGCTTATTAAAAATGGTTCTGCTTTTGTTTCCTTTGTTTTCATTTTAATTAATATAAAAATATTTCGTATTTTTATCCATCAAAATATATGACCATTTTACTCTAGTTTTTGCACCTCTATCCCTCTTATTACCTTTTTTTCCCTTTTATTCCTTCTCTCTGCATGTTCTTATTTCAGTTTGATTCCAAAAAAAGTATAAAACGAAATGGAATTAAGAAGCATCCTATAGTGCAATGGAAATGGAGAGATCCAACAAACCTAGTTTACTAACACGCAACAAGGGCTACATAGGAAGCATTGAACTGACAAAAGTGTAAAGTGGTTCTCAAGTGTTTCTCTATAAGCTCACTCTACCTTCATCACCGAATAACCCTACCTACCTATGTCATTATTGTGCCTCATCACCACTTGCATTTGCATCCCCTGAAACACTCAGATCTGCATGTTAATCCGACCCCACACTTAATTCTCCTATTCATATGTAGATGAAATAGTTCTTTCTTTTCCCTAAATTTTCAAACACCATCTACTGTTTTTCATATAAGTTTGTGATTGAAGATTCTTTCAGTTTTGTGGTAGAGGCTGTGGAGTGAGAAATTGTGTGATTAACTCCTATGTTGTAATCCTAGAAAATAGTGTCTGTTTACTTGAGGATGTTAATCCTGTTCTCATTTCTTACCACAGATACCTACCACTAAATTAAGAACCAAACATAATGATTAAACTCACCTACCCTATTTTTAATTATTTATTCATATTATTATATTATTATAATATAACTGTGAAAAGGTTGTTTAATTGTTGAAGAATTCTAATTTTAAGAGAAAACCAAAAAGTTATCTAGTACTTTTCTTTTTCATAATTGGTGGATATCGATTTTACATAGTTTGTCATAAATTATATGCACTATTTTAAGAGTTTAACTGGTACAAAAATTTACAAAGATATTCTTCAATATTATTTATCATCACTTTCAATTTAATTAAATTATTTAAAAAAAATCAACTATATACAATGCAAAATAATTTTTGGTGTTATACATGTGAAACAAGAAATAAAATACAAAAATTTTACATATTATCATAAGAGAATATGTTTCACAAATTCTAATATACATTCTTGACATATTTCTTCAATACTCCAAGTTTACATCTTAGCAAATTCAAACTTTTGTTTATTGGAGTGTATTTGTCATTATATATGCTAATTGATCTTCAAACTTACAAGGCTACAATTTGATTATATATAATTTCTTTATTTCCTTGATTTCATGATATACAATCTTGATATAATTTGTTTTGTGTCGAAGAGAGTTTTTTTTTTGTAATTATAAAAAATTATCAACTCTTGAAATAATTATTTCATATTAGTCTTGACGAATTTTAATAAAAGTTTTCTAAGCCAAATGGCATAATGTCATAGTAGCTATTAATATACTAAATTTTACGAGTACATGAAACAACTACATCTTGTTTCTTGTTTCTTTGAGTACTAGCAAAAAAAGTCACTTCCAAATAAAATTACATATTTTGATATACTTTTTTTTTATCATCGGAGCTTTCTTGCTCAATCACTATAATTATGCTTTTGATATACTTAAAAACATGTTTTGCTCCATCCATGTGAATTGGACTAAGAGAATATATGAATATAGATAACAAACTCACAACAAACATTAAATATGGTATGGATGACAAATAGATATAATAGATTTTCATAAATGCAACTCCTTTGGTTTCATCTTCATTTGTAAGAATTTTTTGTTTATCACCATTGGAGTGACAATATATTTGCAAATATCTAAGTGAGACATTTTCGAAATCTTTTTGACATACTTCTTTTGAGATATGAAGATCTCATTAAATGATTAAAGTATCACCATCTCAAGAAAATACATATTTTTGCACATACTTATATCTTTATTGTACATTTAAAACACTTTTCATATGTTTTATTTTTAGTATTTAAATTATTTTATTTTAATAATAATAAATTAGTTTCAATGCACATAATTACTTTATTTGTATCTTTATTTAACTTTTGGTTATAATTTTTGAAATATTTGTTCTAGTTGATTCCAGTTGCATTTGATTTTTCATTTTCAGGATTTCAAAATGAACATATAGTTTGCTAGATTTAGATTTTTTTTTTTCTATTTTCTACAACTTTTGAAGTTAAGGCATATTTGTTGTACTTTTATATAGAAACATATGCGGATTAGTTTTCCTTATTTTAGTTTGAATTTTTGTGATTGGACTTGTAAACTTAAGTAGAGCTATAATTAGGCTCACACACACACCTGATTAAAGCTTATATATAGCCTAACTGTTTCTTAACCACATACTACTTTCATTTATTTAGTTTTCTAAGTTTTAATTGCCCTTTCCTCTCATTTTCTCTCAATTTTACAATTGTCTTTTTTTATTTTTCTCTCTCCATTTTGTTTTTCATTTATGGAGAACTAATTCTTGAAGTTCAATTCATATAATCAAGAGTATACAATCCAATTTGAGTTCTCCATTGATTGTTTAATGTTATGAGTTTGTTCTTCTTTTACCTAATTTCAGGTTTTCATTTTTGTGATACTAATTTACATTTCTAATCTTATAATCAAATTAGGAATTGATTAAATCTTGATTTGATAATTGGATATAATTATATTGAATGATATTTTGATTTGATTTATATCTTTGGTTTCAATGATGTTTGTTCGATTGAATTAATTAATTGAATCGATTAATTATTAAAACTTGAATTTGAATTTTTAGATAACTATTAAAAGGAATTGTATGAATCACATTTCACTTTCTTGTATTGTTTTCGATCTTTATTTATATTTTATAAATTATGTTTTCCTATAAAACCACCAACTAATTTGTATAGAAATAATATTAAATATTAAATATAATTAATATGTCTCTTTGGATAACCGTCGAGGTTGTGTTTTATACTAGAAAAAATTTATACAAAACTTAGATGTTTTGAACAAATATATCAAAATAATCTACTCATATTGTTGAAAATATCCTTTAGCTATTAATCTAACTGAGTTTGTTTACAAATCTATTAGAGTTTAGTTTGATTTTATAAATCCACTTTACACCAATCATCTTTTTATGTTTGAGTCTTTGCACAAGTTGTCATGTATTATTGTTCTCAATCATATGTATCTTCTTTTACATGACACTCTTCATCCTTCACTTTTACCAACTTTAGCATATAAATTCTAACTAAGCTTTCTTGCATCTGACATAGATGTTTTCTAATAATTTATTTTCTTTAAAATGTATTTTAGAATCACTCACTGATATATTTTCATTTAGACGACCTTTAGTGTATGGTCTTTTAAAACTTGGTCCTTTGTTTGCATCTAAGCCCATTTTCACTTGATTGTCTCATCAAACTTTACATTCTTACTAATGAGGATCTTATGCCTCTAAAAATTGTATATGATGTCTTCTAAAGATTCTATAAAAGGTATCATATGGAGTCTTTATTATATAAAAAAAATACAATTTTATGACTTATAATCAAACTTACCTTTTCTTTATTTTAGAATAAGGACATAACACAACATAAACCTTTTAAATTTTGCAATGAAGGTTCTTATCAAAATAAGTTTCAAAAGGTAGTTTTCCTTCCAAGGCCTTGGTTGATAATATATTTTGTAAGAAAAAAAAAACAATGGTATTTATTGTTTCAGCATATAACTTCTTTGGAAAACTCTTTTCAAACAACTTTATAGTCTAATAATTAAAAACTAGTTTGGTATAAATAGACTATTTTAGTCAAATCATCTTATATTTATCAATTCGTACAAATATAATTAATAGAATCGTTTTCGTTAATGAAATGGTTCATCAATTCAAGAATGATATAATTGAATGCTTTATTTGGATTTACCAATGTACTGTACAAGTTGAAAAGAGGCATAAAAATAATTAATATTGTTCACGTTTGCTTTGAGAAACTCTTGTGAAAATGGTAAAAAGAAAAGTGAAGGAGTGAAAGGTGAGTTGTCAAGACCATCTATGGTGAAATGAGTATAAATACATGTGGGAAAAGGCTCTTTTACAATTTTTCCCTTTTACATTACACAAATTGGTCAATTTTACACATAAATGAAATGTAAAAAAATTAAAAATCGTAAGCAAAAGTTAAAATTGGACCAAGAAATACTATTTATTTATTTTATGACATATAATGGATTATGTCATCATGCATTTACGTTAAAACCAATTTCTTCAACATTACTTACAGACGCACAAGCACCATTTTTTAAACATTGCTTATTCAAACCTATTTCTAACATTGCTTATTCAATCCTAATCTCATAATCCTACACAATTTTTATTTCACCACGTATGGATAGGTTTTTATTTGGTGCATGGCATCAATGTTCTGGTGCATATTATAGTTTTATTAAAAGGAGTTAAATTTTTTTCTCCAAACCCAATTTCAAATATTACAAATTTTTTAACACACTCCTACCTTTAATACGGTCCGAAAAGTATTTCAACATCATTTTTAAAATATTCTATATTAATTTTTTTTTTTAGTTTTTCTATTTCATACATTAATTATTTTTAAAATTTAATTTATCCTTTTTCTTCGTAATTTTTAAGCTATAGACAGTTTGGTAAATATTTATATAATACTATTAATGAATATTTTATAATTTTGTTATCTATTACAAACTTTCCGCTCCCTTTATTTTTCTTTATTTTCCCTTCCATCCCAGCCCATAATCCAATACCCTCTCGTAAGTCTTTGGAAATGGAATTGAAGTTAGCAAATGTACGAGCCGTTGTATAAGTGGAACAAAAAATCTAATATCAAATAATAAGTGGTTTGTGGTAGCATGTTGGTCACAAACTAATTATACAAAGCAAATAACAATTTTTCCTCCCCCCAAAAAACTAAACAATTTCAAAATCGATCCCCAAAACCTCACTCACGTGAAAACCCAAACCTTGTTTAAACATCAGACTTAAAGAAATCACTGCAAAAATCTTACCTCTTTACTCTTTCAAATACCAGTTCCAGCATTCTTCCAAGATCACTCCTTTTAACACTGAAAAATTTTATTGGCCAAGACCAGTATACATCTATTTTCATCTTCTTAGCAATCATTAATTTAAAGGATAGAGATTTTGTTGTAACACAATTCTGTCTCTATTCTCTTTTCTCTATGTTGTGCAGTTGTTTTTACCAAGGAACAGACTCTGTGCATATCAACCTTATTATGAAGTTATTTTTGCAAACAATTGCCCCTAATTTTTTTAATAGTGTTAACTATCTTGTCTTCATGTGGTTGAATGACACAACTTTTATTGATAAAAATAAAGGTGTGAATAAGTGATATTGTTAACTTTTACCACTTCTGTTAATTTTCCTTTTTTTGTGATTTTTTTGTAGCCACTTGTTACCGCGATTTGTATACATGATATATGCCATGTATAATCTTTATTTTCACGAACATGAAACAAATTAGACACCACATTTTGTAGTTGGTCTTTCAGTAAAAGAATTCCTACATTCTCAAATCATAAGACCTTCCATCAACTCCACTTACAAGTTAAGCAGTAGAAGCTCCTGGCTTATCCCAACAGGTACACACTCAGAGCAGCAGAGATCTTTACTCCACATGCAGAACTCAAACTACACCCAACTGTAACTTGATGAGCTTAAGCAGAATTCAAAAGCTTTGAATAGGAAGCTCATTCTGTGTGGTAAATGCATATCATCCTCTAAAACTAATAATACTAACCCTGGCTAAAATATTCCAATCTTCCTAAATCCGTTTGAATAAAGCAAAAGGAAAGCATTAATGACAAGCAAAGGCACACCACCATTGAGCAACAAACGCAACATTATCCACTACCTTCATCAATTGTGATTGTGAGAGAATGTGTTGCCTATCTTCCAAAACTACTTAAAATTGATCAAAAGTCATCAGCACTCCGTCACCGGAAAACAATGCAACATAAACAACCTATCATGTTCATCAATTATAAGAGATTTTTTTTCACAGGCAGTACCTATTTCATATAGTGTGATGGAGTCATAGATGATATGCAGTATATTAAAGCTTTAATTGATACAGCAAATAAATTACATTGGTATTCTTGGACATTATTCGGTCATCTCTTTCAACTTGATTGAATGGTTTAAAAAACCAAAAAGTAGAAATTTCATCATCAAGATACTTCAAGAGAGAATACAGATGGTCATCTTAGGTTGACAACCAAAGCAGTGCATAACACACCCCAAGCTTTCCAAATATCGATCCTGAATGGTAAAAACAATAAATATATGAAAATCTTGAATTACTTCCTTCCTCTGCTAAGCCTCTGCAGTTGATAATTGATACTCCCCCAAGACTTTCTGTTCTTTTTACTCTGAAAAAACAAAATTGAAGTGATTGTTTTTTTGCACTACTTAATTCTAAAGTTAAAAGGTAAAAGCAACTATATGTAAAGCTAAGAAAGTTGGAGAACAACAAAAGATGCTAGTTTTCATCAAATTATGTCTGTTACCTGAGATTCCATACAGGCATTTAATAGCTCCTTCTGGCGAGCACAGGCTTCCATGTCGCTATGGTTTGCAACCATACAATTGAGCAACATTGACATTTCCTTCATGCAAGGTTTATGAAGTGAACCAAATCTCTTGGGGTTGATAAAAAGCGTACCAGCTTTACGACCCATTATCCTGCAACTTAACATACATCCAGTAAAATGTTAATATCCTTTTCAATTGATACAGATAAAACATGTCATAAAAAACCCATAATTGAAAACTTCATGTACCTTTCTAAGAAATTATACATCAAGAAAGTTATAAATGAACAGTCAACTCAACACCAACAACAGTTTAATGCAGTAGGTCATTTGATCACCAAAACAACTTAAAATACTGCAGTAGTGCCTAGTGCTTACTGCCATTATTACAAAGCACAAGACATGAACATGGAACATCATGATGTTCTTTTGCGAATCATGTTAATAAAAAAATATAACAAACCATATACCTTTAAATTCGCCTTAGCCTGTTTGGTTGAGAGATTGGGGAGGATGTGAGAAGATGAAATTAACATTAGAGGAGAAATAATTTAAAATAATGGCGGATCGACTTTACTGTTTTTCACTTATTTCTACTCATCTCTCCCCTCACTTCGTCTTTATTTCCATTCAATTAAAAACCTTTAATTTCTACTTTATTTATCATCTATTTCCATTCTATTAACTTATTTCCATCTAACCTATTTTTCTCATCTCTGCAAATCAAGACATAATGGTTTCGACTCTTAATTTTTCCTGGTATCCACACTACATCAATTTATTCTCCTTAAACTTCTTCTGTCTCCGTCACACATTTCAAACAACTCATGCCAAGATTTTACCAATTTTTACAACCAACTTTCTCTCCAATGCATTAATTCCTAATCCTATCTTATCTACATATAAACTCATCCCTTACAATCCACCTCTCACCTAATAGTTAAACATCTTAGCCCCTGAATGCTTGGTAAAATAATACTTTTTAATATTTAAATATGTATAAACAAAAATCAACGCGTACGTGAAAAGGATAGTGCAATTTGCAGCAATTTATACAGTTTAAGGTTTCAAGCAGAATGTATTATAGCTAATAGGAAATAATTGGGATGGTAATTAGAGGAAATTGTTTCGTCCTTCACCAAATAGGACCCTTCATTTTAATATTTCTTAGGAGATTCGATGCCTGAGATAACTATTGAAGGCATTTAGCTTTTCTCTTATGCAACGCACACCGTGTCGACAATAAAAAATAAATAAAAACATCTTTGTGAAAATCTAATTTTAAATAGAAGAAGATAAAGAGGTTACCGGAGAGAGAAGAGTGGAGACACCGATTGTAGAAGAATCTCCGACGAGATTGAGTCTGCAACTTAAACAGAGAAGACGCCGGCGATCGGAGAGTGTGTGAAAATCAGAGAAGTGAAGGAAAAAGCAATAGAAAATACAGCGGAAGTGATAGATGAGGGATGGGCCTGAACCTGGGCCTGGGCCATTTCGAAATTTAGGGTTTTTCGATGGGCATTTACTTTACTATCTGCACCTCTTTGCTTTGAACTATCGTAATCATAGTCTCGCCCTTCGTCTTATGATGAGTTACTTCCTTTATACCTAATTGGTCGTGAAACGCGTGACTCGGTTAATTTAGTCCTTCAAATTTTTTAAAACTGATGTATTTTCTAAATATGTAGAAAAACTAAATTAATTTTTAATATAATATTTTAATGACAAAATAATTTTTAATTTATTTTTAAATCGATTTTTCAAATTATATTTTAAGAATAAATAATCATATACAACTTGAGAATGGGACATAATTACAAAAAGTTTTACGTACTCCCATACTAAAATAAATATTTCATTCTAACAAAAATTAAATTGACTGCATCTTATAAATTTAGCCTTGTTTGTTCGTAAACATTCCCAAACTGTTGTTTCAAGCGAAATAAGCAGAAGAAACCCATCACAATTTTTCATTGTGAAGATTTACATGAAAACTGATATCATTGATTATATCAATAAACATTTTATTAATATTTACCTTACATAATCAATAATAATAGTAAATAATTATAAATAAAATTATATATCCAATAAATAATTTTATAGGACTCTTTATCATTTTTTTTGTTTGATCTTAATAACCTTCATTTCACTTATGTGACAATTTCTTGATTTTACTTATGTGACAATTTCTTGAATTGCCTTGTTAGCATGGATGACCATACCAATTTCATATTTTTTTTTCTCACTATATCTTTGGAGTCAAATCGATTGGATATACCAAGTATTAGAATATTATTATTATAGAAATAAATCAAATTAATAGAATATAAGAAAATATCGGTGATAAGAATATCAAAGAGATAATCAAGGGAGTATCAAAAAACAAATCAGTAGAATACCAAAGATAATCAAGAGAGTATGAGAGAATATTAAATGTATTTATTTAGAATAATTTCCATATTTAGTTTCCTAAAATTTTATATTAAGTGAGCTATTGTAAACAAAGAGATATACATTCAATAAACAAATCTTCTTCTATGTTATCATACTCTTTGTTTTTTTTTTCATAGTTATCATATTCTTGTCCAACCTTTCTTAACCCTCGATACCATCGCAAGATGGTATCAAAGCGGTGTTAGATCCTAGAAACTTAAAAACCAACATCATTGTTCCATTACCCCTCACAGCCGAAAAACACCAAAAAACCAAAAATGTCATTTTCAGATGATGAAATTGGCAACAGCATGAATCAAATCCAGAATAACTCCTCAACCATTACTGATGAGCTAACTTTGCAAATTGCAAATATGCTTGGTAATGGCCTAGGGATTCAGCAAACACAATCCAATCTTGACAATTTGTCAATTGGTTTCAAATTAAATGGAGACAATTATCCATTGTGGGCAACACTAATGAAGAAAGCTATCGGTGACAAAGGAAAGAAGAGTCATCTGACAGGTATACCTCCGGCACCAGAAGAGATAGAACCAGCATATGAAAAATGGGAACAAGCAGACCAAACTGTCTTCACCTGGATAATTCAAAATATTGAGATTAGTTTGATAAACAATGTTTCCCAGTTCCTAACCGCCAAGGCTTTATGGGAGGAATTGGCTACTACCTATGGAAGCGGCATAGACCCGATGCAAATCTATGATTTACACCGAAAAGCAAACACACAGAAACCGGGAAATGATACCTTAGAGGATTTCTGGAACAAATTACAAGTTATATGGATGGCGATTGATAGAAAGCAACTGAACCCTATGAAATACTCAGATGATATTGCAACCTTCAACAAAATCAAACAAAAACAGAGACTATATCAGTTCTTAACATGGATAGATGAAAAATTTGAAGTCATCAGAAGAGATATTTTGATGCAAGAGAAGACCCCTTCAGTAGAGTCCGCCTATGCTGCTGTCCGAAGGGAGGCGGCCCGACTCCAAATTCTAAAGCCTACCACTAGTAGTGAAGAAAACACATCATTAGAGGAGGTCAGAATCGGCTTAACCGCAAGAAATAGACCACTGGAACAGGGACAGGGATGGAGTTGCCCAGAAACTACCGGACGACGTCCATCACAACGAGACAAGGAAGACAAAAGTCACCTCCATTGTACTCATTGTGGAATGAAGAAACACATAAAGGAGATTTGCTTTAAAATCGTGGGTTATCCCGAATGGTGGGAAGATTTTAAACAAAAAAAATCGCAAGGTTGCCACCATCGTGGGCATCCCGCAAACCACTAGTAACTGTAATGGTGACACCAAAAGAGAGGAAGAAGCAAAACCGCAAGTTGTTCATGGATGAGCCACAGTCACTCATGGAGGTAAAAGAAGAGAGGAGGATACCAGTCCAGGAAAATCTGATTAGTGGATTTTTTATTGTGGGGCAACTGACACTATGACCCATGATCCTCATGATTTTAACAATCTATCCACACCAGTTAAAACTCATATTGAGACAGCCAATAGAGAATTAGTTGCAGTCCAAGGAGAGGGCTCAATTGTTTTTTCAAAAGAATTAAAATTAGAAAATTGTCTTTATGTTCCTGCACTATCATCAAAATTATTTTCTATAAGCCAAGTTACAAAGGAGTTGAATTGTGTGGTTCTCATGTTTCTTACTTTTTGTCTTTTACAGGACATTCTTACGAAGGAAATCATTGGGCGTAGTACTGAACGTGGAGGTCTTTACTATGTTGATGAGGTTGCTCACAAGGGACATGCCATGCTTGCTCACGAAACGGTTACAAGACAACTCTGGTTATGGCATAAACGTTTGGGTCATCCTTCATTAGGGTACCTTAAGATTTTATTTACTAGTAACACTAAGCCCATCAAATGTGAAACTTGTATATAGGCAAAGAATCATAGAGTTACTTTTCCTCCCAACAATAACAGAGTTAATTCTGCTTTTTCATTAGTACATTTTGATGTGTGGGGTCCAACTCCTAATTCTCAAAATAGTAAATTTCAGTATTTTTGTTATTTGTGGACGATTTATCTCGCATAACGTGAGTATATTTTTTTAAACATAAATCTGAAGTACCCGATAAGTTCTATGTGTTCTATCAAATGATTCACACTCAGTTTAGCAAGAAAATCCAAGAACTTAAATCAGATAATGGTGGAGAATTTGTTAACAAATCAATGCAAGAGTTTTTTAGAGGAAATTGTTTAATTCATCAAACTTCTTGTCCAAACACACCTCAACGGAATGGTGTAGCAGAACGAAAAAATCGTAAGCTACTAGAGATGACTCGGGCCATGATTTTTGATGCACAGGTTCCAACACGGTTTTGGCCCGAAGTTGTTGCTACCTCGGTCTATCTTTGGAACAGGTTACCCTCCCAGACCCTTAATCACAGAACACCCCTACAGATCCTAGCTACTCAGACTAATATCCCTCCTGTCCAAATGTTACTACCACGAGTTTTTGGGTGCTCTGTGTTCGTTCATATTCTCAAAGCTAATAGAACCAAATTTGATCCATGTGTTGAGAAATGTGTCTTTATTGGATATGCTACACATCAAAAAGGGTATCGATGTTACAACCCAATCACTCACCGTGTATATGTGACTATGAATTGTGATTTTTTAGAATCAGAATATTTTTTTGTAGCCAACTTGAAGTTCAGGGGGAGAAAACTAGTGAACCACCAAGTTGGTTAAGTAACCTTAGTTGTCAAGAAACTGTTCCAAAAGAGTAAGTAGATGGAGCCAACGAGCATGTCTCTGTCAACGTAGGAGGGACCAACACAACCAATGAGGATCCTTCTGAGAATGTCCAACAAAAGGTAGATGATCTTCACTCTACTGAGTTGTCTCCTGTTATGAATGAAGTCACTAATAATGACAGGTTAGCACCAGAACTAGAGCCTTTCACACTTCCTACTGAGTTGTCTCCTATTATGAATGAAGTCACTAACAGTGATAGATTAGCACCAGAACCAGAGCCTTTCACACTTCCGCCAAGAAGAAACAGAGGGGTACCACCTGATCTTCTCCAAAACATGTTTCTCGAAATTCCAGGTATCCTATGAAGATAACCAGAGAAGGAGTAACATACATTGCAAGAGCTTTTCTTATTCCCAAAACAGTTCATGAAGCCAATAAGAAGGGCGAATGGCAAGAAGCTATGAAAACAAAGAATCATGTACAACATGACAAAACCAAGCACGTTGAAGTGGACAGACACTCCATCAAGGAAAAGATTGAGGATAGTAGTATTGAGCTTCCGTTTGTAAAGTCAGAAGACCAGTTGACAAACATTTTCACCAAAGTAGTTACAGGCAAAACATTTACCGTGTCCTCAGCAAGCTAAGCATTGGTGATCCCACTGCTCACCTTGAGGGGGAGTGTTAGAATATTATTATTGTGAAAACAAATCAAATCAATAGAATATCAGAGAATTTCGGTAAGAATATCACAGAGATAATCAAGGGAGTATCAAAAAAAACAAATCAGTAGAATATCAAAGATAATCAAGGGAGGGAGTATCAGAGAATATTAGGAGAATATCAGATAATATCAAATGTATTTATTTAGAATAATTTCCATATTTAGTTTCTTAGAATTTTATATTAAGTGAGCTATTGTAAACAAAGAGATATACATTCAATAAACAAACCTTCTTCCATGTTATCTTACTCTTTGTTATTTTTTGTTCATAATTATCATATCCTTGTCCAACCTTTCTTAACTCTCGATACCATCGCAAGACCAAGTTCATATTTTTTTTTCTCTGTATATCTTTGGAATCAAATCAATTTTTATGTTATGTTTAGCTGAGAAAGTGCATTTCATAAAGTAATTTTGAATGGATTCGAGATAAAGTATGTGAAAAATTAAGTTATTTAGATTAATAAATGGTAAAAAAATAAAGCGATTTAAAGAAAAAGTTTGTAAATAATATGATTATTATAATTAATATTTGTATTTTTAAATTGATAAAAATGAAAAAAAATTATAAATTTGTCTTTTTAATTAAAAATAATTGAAAATAAAATACAATTTTTGTTTGATGTAATTGGTTGCCATTGCTTACATCACCACCACCATCCTTTCCAACAGTAGCATCACCCCAGCAACTCACCAAAATGATCACAGCAACCTTGATCAGAGCAAAATGATCCCATTGCACCTATAAAATGAAACCAACATTAAATTAAGAAAAAAACCTCCACAGATCCTCCAAACCATAAAAAGGAGTCCCATAATCGATTAATTGAGTATGATAATTGATTATCTATACGAAAAGTGATACATAATCAATTATCTATGTATGATAGAGAGAATCAATTATCTATGTATGATAGAGATAATCAATTATATATATAATACAGTCTTAAAAAAATAATTTTAAACATTTTGTTGAATAAATTAGATATAGCAAAATATTCAACAGTCCGCTTACCATTTCAGTTCACAATTTACTGTATTTGACACGTATGTTATGACATTTTTGTTTGAATAAGACTAAAAGATATCAATAGAATAAAAAAAAGTTTAAATTTAATTTTTCATTAATGTTAGTTTATAAAAAATGAACTTGATTGTTTTGTGTAGAGAGTGTGTATCAATCAAATGCACTTAATATATTTTAAGTGTTATATTTTAAGTTTTTCTTTTTCATACTGTTGTAATTTTGAAGTGCAATATTCAAAATGGACAATTTTTTTAGAATAATAATACTTTGACAGTACATACAGTAAAATATAATTATTTGATACTGAAATAATAATTATTTTTTATTATATAATATTTTATTAAATAAAACAAGTATCAAATAAATATAATTGATTAACAATGATATTAAAGTATAATTTTCCCTTTATTTTATTTTACAAATATGTAAGTTAAGTTAAAATATGATTTTATTAAGAAGAAGTTATGTCACATATTTTTAATTAAGATTTATAAAATGGTAAACTTTTTTTTTCTGTATTATTTTTAGAATAATTCAGGATTTTAGTCAAATGTGTTTTGAATTAAAATTATAGTATCTTGACATGATTTCAGTATAATATGATATAAACATTTAAATTATATATTTTTGACATAATTTATTTATAATAAAATTATCTTAAACTGACACGAATTATTTATTTTAAAAAAACAGTTTATTTTAGATATTGTAGAATAAAATTTCATATATTTGGAAAGAAAAGCCCCTTCAAGATAGTTTATCTTTGCAAAATTGAATATTTTTTTCATTTAAGAAAGTTTTTATATATACAGTTCTGTTGAATAAATTCAGCGATTAAAATAATAATAATTTATAGTCAGTGGACTTAACCTAGCAATTGATTGAACAAAAGTGGAAGAAAGGGATAATTTAAATTTAAATAATTTAGTTTTTAGACTGAACTAGTATTACACTTAGTGCAGTCAATGTAGTTCAATCTATGTAGTTAGATTTTGGTTCCTTTAATTTTAGTTGTTATGACCAAATTTTTATACTTTTAAAATTAATGAAATTGAATCCAGCTATTAATTACTTTGTTTAGTTTCTAACATTTGAGCTAGCCTGAATTATATTTTGAAAAGACAATGAATTCAAATCACATGCCATTCTTATTAGAGTAGATTCTTTTGGCAAGATAATTTTTATTACCTAACTATATCAGTAACTAGAGAAAATATTAATGGTTAAATCAGATTTATAGTTTTATGGTTGATAGATCGACATCCCAATGTCAAAAGTCAGAATAAATATTAAGTATTTAACCAATTTTCATTAATTTAAAAAATACAGAAACTAAATTTAAGCAACTGAGATTTTAATTACCAAATTACAATTTTGTCCAACTAAAAATAATAAAGTACAATTAAATATTTATCTAATGTAGTCCAGAGTAATTGCATTAAAAACAATATTAAGAACTAAAACAATATTATTAAAATCATTTATTTAAATTTATCTTACGACAAAATATTTCTATAAATATTTTAAAATATTATAAAAATAGCTTATAATATTATCTTTATCTATCTCTATGTTTAGCTTATTGCAATGACCTTTTCATAACAACGCTTATGATTTAACTCTATTATGTCTTAGACTTAAAAATGACTTAAAGACAAATAATTCCTTTCTAAATAAATTATCAAATAATATCAAACACTCCTTTTTAAATAACGTACTACACTACATGTATTGTTCAATTCAAAAACAATTTTTTATGTATCAGACAAATAATAATTTTAAAAGAACTAATACAATAATTCTCTAAAAATTCATAAACTTAATATAAAAAAAAAAATTTATATATAATCAAAAATATTTATATTATATATATTTTTTTTATCTTTTTGCTTGTTTTATTTTAAATAGATAAATTAGATTTATCTTTTTTATATTTAACTAATCTTGTTTATATATAATTTTTTAATACATAAATCTTGATTGTTAATTTATATATAATAATTTTTTAAAAATTTATAAACTTAATATAAAAATAAGAAACAAATCTTATATATAATTAAAAATATTTAGATTATATATATTTCTTTTTAATTTAATCTTAAATAAATTAATTTTTTTATATTTATAACTTTATTCATAAATAATTTTTAATACATAAATCTTATTATCAATTTATATAATTCATAATAATAAATACATACAATGTGTTTCTGTGTTCTGTATTTTAAAAGATTACAGGTGTACTACTGTATATATCCATACTACATAGTTACTAATTATTAACGAAGCGGGTAAATCTTTCAAGATGTTCTAAATAAAGTGATGATGTCTATGTCTATCTTTCTCCCTTGACGAGTAAGGAGAACCATGGTAATCCCGATCTGTAAAATTGAAATATGTTAAGAAGATTCAGTACTAAATGGAAGACAAATGCAAAAGAACCCCATTAACACAATTATACCGTGTGATGAATGGTGTTTTGACTTCTTGGAATGTCCTGCGTCCACTACAAAACTTAATTTAAGTCGAACACAAAAGAAAAAAAAAAACACAAACACAAGAAATCAGTAAGGACACCTGAATCCTTTGCTCTCTCCCTAGAACGGTGACCACGATCCCTGTCGCGGGATTTTGTTCTGTTCCTCTCTCTATCCCTAGCTCGGTCCCTATCCTTGGACTTCAGTACGTGTTCCTCTTTTGCCTCTCCGTCTATAGCCATGTCTTTTAATTCATCATCAGACCTTTTAGAATCTTTCAGCTTATCAATGGCTACCTTCACCATAGCACCCTTGCCACCAATGGATTCAATGTTAGCTTCTCCTTGAGCACCCTTTGGCATGGAGGAGTCAGTATCTGCTGGTGGACTATAATATTCTGGAACATCCTACAAATTGCCAGTGATTTAAAATATGTTATGATCCCAACTATATTATCGATTGTCAATAATACAGGTTTTGACGTTTGTCTCAACATACAACACATACTGATATAGAGATATTACACCACTACGGCAAATTACAGTGTAAATGTGGATGAAGTGGGTATCACCTTTGGTGTTGATTGAGACTTTGATTCCAATGATTTGTTGGAGAATGTAAAGTCCTCATCCTTGCAGACTGGTATATATTGTGCCTTTGGAAGGCTATAAAGGTGAGCCAGAACCCTGCAGACCTCATCAATCCCAGACTTCTCCCCATCAAATGCCTTCCACCATGGTGGGTTCTCAGGAAGGGGTACTTGGAACCTGCGAGCAGCAGCATATACAACTCCACAAGCCACCACCTCACTCTTAAATCGAACACACAATGTAGTTCTCAAACTGCATGAAGAAAAGTGTCAGCGAAGCCGAAAACATGAGGCAGCAAACATAATGTTCGAGTAAAAGATGGTGAGTCATCACCAAAAATATCAGGGCTAGCGAATAACAAAGAAACATTTTACTCCACTACAAATTATGCTCGGATTTTGAATCGAATGTTTGTCATACGACATCTTAAGCATCAAGTGAATAGCTATGAGATCAACAGTTCCAAAGTCTAAATAAGGTATTATACCATTCAAAAGACCTGTTCATTTGACAACAAATGCAACCTGAATGGTTTCAATAGTTAAACAAGAATAAAAAAAAAATTATACCAAATTACTACCACACTTTAGGCATTCCTCTGCCTAGACTGTTACAACTTTCTTAAAACATATATTTATTTTTATAATTACTATTTTCATTTTACCAAGGCAAAACTAAATCCTTTAAACTGCACATTGCATCCAAGTACAATCACCTTAATAAAAACATCCAAATAGGAATCACAGCAAAACACTGTAGAAGCAGACCTTCCAGAGTTGAAAGGAACAGAAGATACAGTCTATGTATGGACAGGCACAAAAACACACAACAAGCAAAATAAAATAATAGCTGCAGTTACGTACCTATCATTAGCCAGATTCCAAGCTTCTTGCCTCAATTCTGGAGGTGTTTTGAGGGTAGCAAGGTAATTTGATATAAACTTATGAGGATGTTCAACATGACAAATGAAACCCATTTCTTTCAAAATATGTCTTTCTGTTCTGCTCAATTCCATTTTCAAATCAACATATTTCTGTCCACGAAGAAAGAAAACGGAAAATATTCAAAATATGAAATAACTAAAATTGTTGAAATGAGATTCATAGCATGTGTTTGGATCCTCTTGAAGTAAGTGTGTTTGATGCTCAAATCACATCAAATTATCACAAAAAGTGGAATTCCACTTTTATGCAAGCCGAGCTCTGAGAATTAGATCAAATAGTATGTCTGTGTATTATAGGCTAAGAAAAGTGAAAATTAGAAGCTTCTGACCTTGGAATACAAGTCTAAATGCTACATGGGAAAGTTCTCTCTCCTGCACTCCATCCAGTGAAAAACAATAATTACTTGTCTGGCCTTTCTAGGATTTTCCTCCAGTTTTGAAGCCAACCATACACAGCTTGCAGCAACTTTCTGCAAAGAGACGCTATGAGCATAGTAATTCATTAAGTACAGAACACAATATATCACAGGATAATAATGACCTTGACATTGAATTGTGCAAATGACTTCTTGCAATAGAAACGATGAAATAAAACCTGCCCAGTAGCCATGACTGTTTGTGGCCTGTCCAACTATTAAGGTAACAATTTGGAACAAGCATGGAAGTAAAATCAAAATGAACACAATCAAAAGGATACAATCTGAGCAAAATGCCACTTTCGTGGACAAGATCACAGCCATAGATTCTAAGGTTTGTCTCAGTGGCTTCATCTATGCCATCTTTTCTAGAAGGTGAGTTTGCTATCTGCTCATCCGTGAGGTAGAACGTGTCAATTGCAGTGTAGATCATGGTAGTCAAAATCGCGATCCACCCTTTAAGAAATTATACACCCAGAAAGTTATAAATGAACAGTCAACTCAACACCAACAACAGTTTAATGCAGTAATGTCATTTGATCACCAAAACAACTTAAAATACTGCAGTAGTGCCTAGTGCTTACTGCCATTATTACAAAGCACAAGACATGAACATGGAACATCATGATGTCCTTTTGCGAGTCATGTTAATAAAAAATATAACAAACCATAGACCTTTAAATTCTCCTTAGCCTGTTTGGTTGAGAGACGGGGAGGATGTGAGAAGATGGAATTAACATTAGAGGAGAAATAATTTTAAATATGGCGGATCTACTTTACTGTTTTTCACTTATTTCTACTCATCTCTCCCCTCACTTAGTCTCTATTTCCATTCAATTAAAAACCTTTAATTTCTACTTTATATCCCTGCCGATTAACGTAATGGTTTGCCCTCTAATTTTTCCTGGTCTTCCTCTATCTCATGTGATTCTGATTATTTTGTTAGGATTTTTAGCATTGATTCTGATTATTTTGTTAGGATTTTTAGCATTGATTCTGTTTTAATTATAGAATTTTTAGAGATTTCCTTTAGTTAAAGATTTTATTGTTTATTTTTCTGTTTAATGTGTTTTTGTTGTGGAAAGAGAATGTTCTTGAGATTTAAGTAAGATTTGAAGAAAGAGAAAATAAGAAACGCTGAAAAACAGATTTTAAGTGATTTCTTGCTAATTTTCTTTTTTTCCTTTTCATGCGTAACTAATTTCTTTTCTTCTTGGGATTGAATTGTAAAGTCTGACTTTCATATGCATTCTTAATATTATTTTTATGTTATTCAATTTAATCGCCTTCGTTAACTTTTTGTTTAGCTTTCGTATATCTCATATTTCTTATTTTGACTGGAAAGCATTATTTGAAATTAGAAATAATCGTTTAACTCATTTAACTCATTACATGTATACTTTTACGTTCAGGAATGAAATGTAACTTTCACTAGGAATCAAGTTGAAAAGGTTTTGATTTGAACAGGGAAGGAGAGTCAATTACAATATTAATTTTATCTCTTTAGATTGTTTTCTTGTTACCATTTCTTTAACAAACCCATCATTATTAATTGTTCATATTCACCATCTATTGGTATATATATTTGGTTTTTAATTAAAGACCGTTCCTGTAAAAACGATAGTCATCTTATTTACTATACTATTTTAAGAACTCACTACACTTGCTGATACACTTGCAGATAATCCTTTAACACCATATAAGCAACCACACTACATCAATTTATTCTCCTTAAACTTCTTGGGTCTCCGTCACACATTTCAAACAACTCATGTCATGATTTTACCAATTTTTACAACAGCTACTAACCAACTTTCTCTCCAATGCATTAATTCCTAATTCTATCTTATCTTTATATCAACTCATCCCTTACAATCCGCCTCTAACCCAATAGTTAACACTTTTTAATATTGAAACAAGTATAGAAAAAAAAAAAAAAACAAGGCATACATGAAAAGAATAGTGCAATTTATACAGTTTAAGGTTTCAGGCAGAATGTATTATAGCTAATTGGAAATAATTGTGATGGTAATTATAGGAAATTCTTTAGTCCTTCACTAAATAGGACCCTTCATTCTTATATTTCTTAGGAGATTGGATGCCTGAGATAACTATTGAAGGCATTTAAGTTTTCTCTTATGCAACTCACAACGTGTAGACGATAAAAAATAAAAATAAAAAAAGAATTTTTTTCTTTGTGAAAATCTAATTTTAAAAGAAGAAAAAAGAAAAAGTTACTTGAGAGAGAAGAGTGGAGTCTCCAATTGAAGAAGAATATCCGACGAGATTGAGTCTGCAACTTAAACAGAGAAGACGCCGGTGATCGGAGAGTGTGTGAGAAGATCAGAGAAGTGAATGCAAAGGCAATAGAGAAGAAAGCGGAAGTGAAAGAGAAATGAGATTTACCAATGTGATTTTATACAAATTTTTGTAAATGATAAAATATTTTTGTTGTGATTTTATACAAATTTTGTAAATGATAAAATATATTTTGTTGTGATTTTATACAAATATTTATAACGATAAAATATCTTTTGTTGTGATTTTGTAAAAAAAAAAATTAAACGATAAAATATTTTTGTTGTGATTTTGTACAATTTTTTTAAACGATAAAATATCTTTTATTATATCAATAAATATTGTTAATACTTAATAATAATTATAATAATAATAATAACAATGATGATAAATTTTGATTTCTGATAAATATAAAATTCAATTTTTTACATAAAAATAGAATTTAATATTTGATAAAAATAAAATTTAATTTTTAATAAAGATAAAATTTAAAATTTGATGAAAATAAATTTAATTTTTGATAGAATATAATTAATTTTTTATATAAATAAAATTTAATTTTTAATAAAAATAGAGTTGATTTAATAAAATTTGATTTTTAATAAAAATAAATTCTAATATTTGATATTTTTAATAAAAATAAAATTTAATATATAAAAATAATATTTCATTTTTATTAACATTAGTTTTAATTAGATTTAATTGTTTTATATTTTAAAAAGATATTTTGTAATTATCTTTTGAAAAAAATAAAGATGTTACGTCGAACAATTTTACTTTATTTTTGTTATAAATTTTAATTTATTTTTATAATTAATTATTTAGATATTTATTTTAATAAATTTAAAATATAATTTTTAATCTAAATAGAAATTTTATTATTTATTATGATTTTTTCAATTTTAATTTTAATATAAAAATACAGTTACAAAATTATTAAAATTTGTTCCATCTAATTTAAATTTATTATAAAAATATAAAATAAAATACTTTATCCGCCTGTTTGGTAAAGTAATACTTTTTAATATTTAAATAATAATTTTTAATTTTAAATAAGTATAAACAAAAATCAAGGCATCCATGAAAAGGAAAGTGCAATTTGCAGCAATTTATACAGTTTAAGGTTTCAAGCAGAATGTATTATAGTTTTTAACTTTTCTCTTATACAACTCACCGATGATAAAAAAATAAAATTTAAATAAAAAAAAAAAAAAAAGTTACCGGAGAGAGAAGAATGAAGACGATAATTGAAGAAGAATGTCCGCCGAGAACGTGAACAGAGAAAACGCCGGAAATTGCAAGTGTTAGAAAATCAGATAAGTGAATGCAAACGCAATAGCAATGAGAGCTGAAGTGAAGGAAAAGTGAATTTTAGCAATGTGATTTTATACAATTTTTTTTGTATAAAATATCATGAAGATATATTTTTGTTATATCGATAAAACAAATATTGTTAATATTTATAATAATAATAAATATATTTGACTTTTTCTCTTACTAACACTCTTCTATATTTTAAATTTTTTAATAAATATCTTTAGTTTTTAATTCCTGAACTAGAGTTTTTTAAAAATACTATTTTTTAATAATTAGTAATAATTATGATTATTAATTGATTAAAATTAACATAAAAGTTAATATAAAAATATTTAATTAAAATTTTAAGAAAAAAATACAAATAAAATGAAATATTTTATCAATATTTTTAATTAATTAATTATAAGAGAAAATCAAACGATAAATTATTTTATTTTGTACTTTTATAATAAATTTAAATTTGATATAATAAATTATAACAATTTTGTAAGTGTATTTTAATATTAAAATTGAATTCAGAAGAAAAAAGGATAATAAATTATAATTTGAATTAAAAATTATATTTTTAGTTTGTTAAAAAATATCTAATAATTAAGAACAAAAATAAAATAAAATTTTGATAAAGATAAAATTTGATTCTCCGTAAATATATAAATAGATTTTTGATAAAATTAGAATTTAATTGAGATAAAATTTGTTTTTTGATTTAGATAAATTTTGATTGATAAATATAAGATTAGGTTTTTTTTATAGAGATAAAATATGATATTTGGTAAAAATAATATTTAATTTTTAGTAAAGATAAAATTTAATTTTTTATAAGGATGTAATTTAATTTTCGATAAAGATAGAATTAATTTTTTATTATAAAATTTGATTTTTAATAAAAATAGAATTAATCTTTTAATAAAGATAAAATTTAATTTTTGATAAAAATAAATTTTGATATTTGATAAAAATAAAATTTGATTTTAGATAAAGATCAAATTTAATTTTTTTGATAAAAATCAAAATTTGATATTTAATAAAGATAAGATTTGATTTTTAATTCAAAAGATAAATATGCACAATTACATATAATATTTTCATATTTTAGAAAAAATTATTATCTTTATCTTTTGTAGAAAAATAAAAATATTGTACACAACAATTTTATTTTATTATTGTCATTAATTATTTAAATAGTTTTTAACAAACCTGAAATAGAAATTTTAATTCAGACCGAAATTTTATCATTTATTGTAAGTTTTTCTTCTAAATTTAATATAAAAATATTGTTATAAAAATATTATAATTTATTCTATCCAATTTAAATTTATATAAAAATATAAAATAAAATAACTTATCATTTATTTTTCATTATAATTAATTAATTAGATATAATTATGAAATATTTTATTTTATATTCTTTTGATTTTTTAATTAATTAAATTTATATTATTTCTTGATTTTAATTTTAAATAAATTAATAATCACAATTATTTTTAAAGAAACAACACGCACAAAATATACTAATAATTATAATTTGTATAGTAATTGGTATAGTAAAAAAATGTTATTTAAAATATTAAAAGCTAGAAAATTTTATTAAGTAAAAAAAAAGTATGTTATTGGGTAAAACAACCGAATACGTTTAGTTTTCATGCATAAAAATTAATGAGAATAATAATAGGAAAACATTATTGATTACGGTGGTTTTATGAGTAAATTAAAATAATTTCAATGTATTGACCATTTAACATTGTGTTATACCATCTAATACAACTAAAAAGATGATAGAAGAAAGTTAAGTTATTCTCAAGTTGTGTCTCTCAACAAATTCAATAATGAATTTAGACAATCATTATTCAAAGTTTATCTGCAGTCAAAATAGTTAATAACAACAGTATATTAAAGAGAGAGATTTAAAATTGTTGTGCAATAACTAAAATAGATAAATTAAAAACAATAAAAAAATAGATTGACTTTCAAATTCTTTCACAATAATTTATTTATTAGTTTTCTTAAAATTATTATCCTTCAATTCTCTTCCCATAGTTAAACTTAACCAAACAAGTGTGAATCAAATTGGACATAATGTTATTATCTTATTAGCAAATCAAGCATCTACTAATATATTAATTATCTTAACAATTAAAGAACCAGTAACTTTAATTAAAGAAAAAACAATTAAATTATCAACGAGCTTTAGAAAATAAATACTTTCCCAAAAATATATAATTCAAAAAAACCAATCATGTAGAACAAATGTTATAGAAAAATATAAAGAACAAAATTTTATTAAATAGAAATCTTAAAATTAAAGTTAAAATCACAATAAAATCAACCCAAAGGAAAAGTTTAGCCTTTCATGAGTATGAATAAAATACAAAGGAAAATAAAACTATAATTTATGCTATGTAGTTCTTCATTCTTTCTCCAACCTCTATTCATAATCTCATTTCTTCAAGAAATTAATTCAAATTTAATTCTCAAATATTGTCTTTGGGATGTTTTCTCATGAGTCAAATATTAATTTTATAAATATCGTTTCAAGTAAATTTGTATATTTTCCATCTTTCAATTTCTTTAAGATATTTTGTTTCCAAATTTTGTTTTAGATACTAACTCATAATAATTGAAATTGCTGCAAAAAAATATTACAAAATATTTGAAAGAGATTTACTCTAAATCAAGTAAGAATTACAAATGACCGGACTCAATGATTATTCGTTCACCGGAACCAGAAGTTAAAATTTTGGTAGATAGGGATCCTATAAAAACTTCTTTTGAGGAATAGGCAAAACCTGGTCATTTCTCAAGAACAATAGCTAAGGGACCAGATACTACTACTTGGATCTGGAACCTACATGTTGATGCTCATGATTTTGATAACCATACTAATGATTTAGAGGAAATTTCCCAAAAAGTTTTTAGTACCCATTTCGGCCAACTCTCTCTATCATCTTTCTTTGGCTGAGTGGCATGTATTTTCATGGTGCTCGTTTTTATCTTTATAGAAAATATGAATAATATCTTAACAAAGCATTTGATTAGATTTGGAGTCCATATAATATATATAAATGATTATAAACAAGAAAAGTAAGAGAATATGCTAAAAATATAAGTTTAACCAATAATTTCAATTAAGGTCTAATCAATCTTGATTGGATAAATCTTATTTACAACAACAAATTTATTGTCATTATATTATATTATAAGAAAGTAAAGATTAAATATTCTAAGTATGAATAAAAACATACTCATGAACCATAAATGACAATTAAAAAATTAAAATGATAAAAAATATAAATATTAAAAGTTGGTATCACTATATATATATATATATATATATATATA
>Ga0099824_1002778_pt1 | contig 25639 bp, 13 predicted proteins | sample SiratrowhiteBW_FD_76837 | JGI IMG/M metagenome (GOLD analysis project Ga0099824, IMG submission 76837) | Root nodule microbial communities of legume samples collected from California, USA - Siratro white BW | ecosystem: Host-associated > Plants > Roots > Nodule | place: USA: California...
ATCAAATAATGAAAATAGAAAAATATTTTTTTTTAAAATTTATTTTTTTAAAAAAATTAAAATTTTATAAAAAATGTTAAATTTTTTAAAAATTAAAAAAATTAATTTATAAGATTTTTTTTTCAAAAAAAAAAAAAAAAAACATTGTCATTAGAAATGAAAAGCTAAAGTCAAAGTTTTATAACTAAGAAAAAATGTAAAACTTTTAGTTCAAATTTAAATTTGAAAGAAAAAGAAAATATCTTTCTTCAATCTACGATAAAGACTTTTAGAGAAGTGATCTTTTAAAAAGAATTAATAAAAAAAAAATAAAGATTTATAATTTGATAATGGAATTTTTAAAAGGATTAGGTCGTTTATTAAAAAAAGAAAATAAGAGATTAAACCTATTAATAATTTTTTAAAAACTTGGTAATAGAAGATAATTGAATTTCAAATACAACACATCACACATACATATTACATTAAATGCATATAAGGCTTTGAAGATAGTGTCTCCTAAAAAAAAAATCTTTTCTAAGCTGTAAACTAAAAACATTAATGACAAATAAAGTTAAAAACTAGTATAATATATTGTATTAAAATATGATAAAATCTATTATTTAGTTAAAATAAAATTTCATATAAATAAAATAAAATTGCATTATCAACATCAATACTAGATATAGATAGATATAGATATTCTATAAAAAAAAATGGACTAATTCAACCTATTTATCCATCCAATAAAAGCTCAAAGAGATGAATTGAATAGGGTCCTAATAATTTATTATGACAACATCATATTTTCTAATCTTTTACTAGTATTTTGATTTTCTTTATTCTAATATTTTTGAAGCGAGAAATTTATACTTGTAATACGTAAGTTTCTCATTAAATTATGTCTACTAATTTACGAAAATACGATGTAAATATATATTAATGTTAAATTTTATCAAATAGTCAACTAAACTTATACATTAATTAATAAATTAGCACTTAAATAATAATTTGTATTGATTATATAAATATTGCTATTTTGCAGATATATTAAAATGAATGACATGTCAAACTTGCATTATACTAAACAAATATTTTATACAATTTGATTTTTTTTTATTGAGATAATTATTTTAAGCATTTCAAAATTTTAAAAAATTATACAAAATCATAACACTACAAACACTCTCTCCAAGTGTATAAATTAAACTACAATTAGTAAACTTATTAATGTTATTCTTTAACAATGAGTATGTTTAAATTCATTAGACCAGTATAATTCTAAGAAAGTAAAAAAGAAAAAAAGCAATATATATGATAAAACATGAATAATATGCTTTTTAGGATTTACTTGAAGAATGACTCATTACCTCTATTTGTCATCATCACACTATCAACCATACTCAATTATGTAAATAACATAATTATATTTAATCAATCAATTATGTTAACCACATAATCAATTATGATATATATATAATCTGTGTCATGCTGAAACACAAGATCTACATCTCATGTTAGCTTCTTAAACATTAAAAAGTCAATCTATATCCTACAATTAATTTGCTACCACTAACAACATAACAAGACCAAATATAGAGATAAATATATGACCTATCTCACAATAAGCTTTTTTTTGGTGAAGACAAGTAAGGTAGAAAAATTCTTGATGATAATTTTAACCAACACAACAACTTAGAGAAAATAGCTTAAATAGATTTGGAAGAATAATTACTTCAGTACTAATAAGTGAGTTTTTATAAATTGTTCAATAGTAGGATTTACAACTTGTGATATTAACCTATTAAAGATACAATAATGCATAGATAAAGATGAATTGAATAAATTTATTGGGTCACTTTCTCTTTTACCTTATTTCATTTAAAATTTAGTGAACTTGATATGTATATACAAGAATAAGACTCACTTTCTTTTTCCTACTTTTTTTTTTCTTTGAATAAAAACAATCATGTATATATTATAATGATATATACTATTCCTTCTTTATTAACAACTAAACATACAAAATACATAAAATGTTACAAATAGTTTCATATTCACATCTTTAAATAATCTTAGAACAACTATGTTAATTTATATACACAAACATAAAAAAATATAGTTGGAATGAGTTGGTTTAGATAGAGTTTGAAATAAAATTAATCCAAATCAATCAATTTTCCACTTTAGATTAACTAACACTTAATTGTTATAACTGGAATCAAACTAATTCCATCATAAGTTTGGATCAGGTAAATGTAATTCTATGCACACATACCTGTTTTAAGAAAAAAAATTTAATTTAAAATTTCACCATAATATGTCATTAAAAGATGTAAAATAATTTTTCTTCATTACAACTTACTAAATAATAAATAAAAATAATATTTACATACAAACAATATTATACTAAAAAACTTTTTATACAATAACAATTAATAATATAAGAAAAACATGTAGTTGTTATAGTTTGAATTTGTTAATTTTAAATCTAATACCTAGACTTAATTTAATTAATTTATTTCAGATTGATTCGGATTAAATTAAAAATTCGAACAAATTTTTAGTTTTATAATTAATTAAATTGATCTAAATCAATAAACATTTTTAGAAAGTAAATATGATTGTTATTATAGAATTTAGAATAGTAATCAACCAAAAAAACATAACTATTTTTATGAAATTATTAAAGTATAAATTAGTTTTGTATTCTACTTTTTAAAATGGACCCTGTTAAAAAAAAAAAAAAGTTTTAAACAACAATGACTTATTTGTTTGTTATTTTTTCTAAGTTTCCAAAGAACAATTACATAACCCTTGGTGCAAACAGTCCATGTTCAACCACACAACTCTCAAAGGCAAAAATCAAAATTCACAAAAACTGAGTGTTCTGGTTTTCGCTGGTTCTAGAAACACCCATAAGTCGGTGTGCAAACGCCACCGTATCAGAGAAGCTCACACATATTTCTTCTACGGCAAAGAATCCCGTTTTCTGGTTCCTGCTGATCCAAACAGGTCCTTCACAGCGAACCTTCCAGAAGATGGTGGTCATAAAGCAGGAAGAGAGCGAACACCGAAATGCGAGCCCTTCCAACGCCGCCGGCGCTGTCAACGACGCTTCCGACGGCTTCGAAACCGCCAGCGAGGCCGATCTTGACAGTGATGATGACAGCGGAGATGGCGGAGCGGACAGACATGAGGAGAAGAATCACCCCGAGAAACAGCACCAGCAGCAGCAGACTGAGCAACAACCTGAACACGATGTTTCTCAGAGCACCGCCGAATCCTCTGAGAATGCCTTAATCACTGAAGAGTCCTCCGAGAATGCCGTAATCACTGAAGAGTCCTCCGAGAATGCCTTGATCAAAGAAGAAGAATCGAGACAGGTGGTTATGTTTTGAACTTAGGGGTTCTATGATCCTTCTGATTGCTGCACTATTATTTTCTTTGACAATTACGATTGTAACAAAGAATTTAATTGAAGTGCTATAAATGTTTGTAAAGGTTTTTGGTTTATGTGTTGGATTACGCTGGTGTTGCTGATTTTTGTGATAATTACTTCAATATCTAGACTAGTTTCTAATTAATTCGCTGGATGAAAGATTGTATTATGAAAAATGCTAGAAATATGCTAATATTTTGTATATTTGACTGAAACTATTGCACCTTGTTTAATGACTCTCAGTTTCATGATTTTACAGTTCTGAAAAAAATTTAAACTAATAGCAGAGAGTGTGATATGAGTGTGTTAGATAATGTTTAACTAGCACTTCTCTTCCATTATACCTGGCTTATGTGGTCAATTAGTGACTAGTTACTCATTCACATGTTCTATGACGAAGATATTGGAGAGCCGCGGTTATGCGCAGAGAAAAGTTTATTTTGATACTCACGGACACGAAAATTTACGGAGCTATGAAATTGGTGTACAACTGTATATTAAGCCTTGTGCACTGTAAAGAGAGTATTGAGTGCTATTGGTTTATGTGACAGAAAGCATTGGATCAAGCAAATGAAGCAAAGGTAGAAGGGAACAAGCTTTTTGTAGATGGGAAGTATGAAGAGGCGTTATCACAGTATGAAGTTGCTTTACAAGTAGCACCAGACACACCTTCATCTGTGGAAATACGGTCAATATGCCATTCGAACCGTGGTGTGTGCTTTCTGAAACTGGTATGACCTTTTTTTATCCTGTTAATGCATTGATGATCACACTTGAGATAAATAAAAGGAGATAATATATATTCGGAGATCTTGAATCACCTCTCTTATGTTCTCATATTTGTATTGATAGAATTCTGATAAAATGAGTAGAGGGAAGTTTAAGGATCAAAAGACAGAACTAGAGTCCTAGGTACAGAGATAGGTAAAACTCATAGGTACATCACATAGCAGTTTTCCAATAAAAAGTATTTAAGACCTGTGCTAACAATCACATTCTTGTGTTATGGTCACCCTCATATGTCTACCAGATGAACTATTGATCTCAATGTGTTTCCTGTATGGCTTATGCATACTGGTCTACCTTTGGTCCTTGACCTTTCTATGTTTGCATTCACTTCAGGGTTCAGAATTATAGGTTGAAACTTAAAGTTGGTTTTGTTTTTTTATTTCATACTGTTCTTGAAGAAACAAAACTAAAAAATTAAGTAGTTTCTGTTTGGTTTAAAAAATATTATTTGCTCAGTACAAAGCATCAGTGTTTTTAAATTAAATAATGATGGAGAAAAAGATAGGGAAAGCACAACCTTAGAAAAAGTTAAGCATGCTGCAAAGCTACCTGCCACCAGAAATTGAGAAGCAGAACTTTACTGGGAAGCTTAAACGTAATATTTAATATTCATAGCAATTTTAAAGGAAGCGAAATGCTCTTACAAATGTGAGCATTATTATGACCAACCATAAACAATACCACGTTTAGAAACAGTCAAATATTTGTTGATGAGCATCAACTATCAACCAAGTTTATTGTGGAGTGCAAATTTGGCGATAGATAGTACTAATACGCCAAAATTAGCTTGGTTAGGTACTTAAACATTAGTCCCTAATTTAATAAATCTGAGTAACACCTGATCCCTATCTGCTTTAATCAAGAGGGTTTCTGTTAAAACGAACTTCAAAACATAATAAGAATTGAAGCTAGATGCTTTATTCTTGTATTCTTACATTCATTTCAATTTTTTTAATGATATATATATATATATATATATATATATATTTGCTGACATTTGATGATTTTATCCCATGTAAAGCCACAATGGGATTTAGCATTTCTTTTATCCTGGGATAATTTGTGCCCACTTTGTTATTTGCTTGCTTTTCTTAGTCAATTGTCAAATATACCACAGGGAAAATATGACAACACAATTAAGGAATGCACAAAAGCATTAGAACTGAATCCTGTGTACGTGAAAGCTTTTGTGAGAAGAGGAGAAGCTCATGAAAAGCTCGAGCATTTTGAAGAGGCCATTGCTGGTGAGTTCAAATTTGACAATAGGGTAATTATGCCAACCTCCTCCGAGGTTTGCACTTATCACATCTGGCACTGCTTGTTGCTTACTTTGTGTCCCTACCATCTGTAGGTTCCTATCTACTTCTCTTTGTAATTAGGAATGTAAGTGAGGGGTGGTTTTTAAAATAAGAAATGTTTACAGACCTAAGGGTGGTTGTTGTAATTATCCCTTAATTTTGCTTCTTGATGTAGAAGTGCATTCTATGTATTTAGCACCCTGACCTGGTAGCATTCTGATTCTTACACTTTTTCATCCTCATTCATAACCTGCTCTTCACATGCCACCGTTTTTGTCAAAAATAATTTACAGATATGAAAAAGATCTTAGAAATTGATCCCTCAAATGATCAAGCTAGGAAAACTATTCGGCGCCTAGAGCCCCTTGCTGCAGAAAAACGGGAAAAGATGAAGGAGGAAATGATTGGTGAGTCTCGTTTTGTCTTTCTCTTCATATTTTAATATATATAAATTTATTTTTCTTTAGAGTGATTCATATGCTTGCTTCATTGCATTACCATTATTTTTTGTGCCTGTTAACATACACACGTGCCACAAAACTTCATGGCTTGATTCCCAAGATATCTCTCTTATTCTTGCTGTTTATTTTCTTTTATTGTGGACAAGTACATGTTTTTTTATCCATCTAGTTACTTGTCCATTCTTGGCATTAATCTCTTGTTCTCAAATGGTTCAAGGTGAAGCAATATTTAAAGCTAGTTTAGTCAAACAAGACCTTATCTGAAATAAATTCTTATATCAAATATAACTCCTTGTTAAGATATCAAGCTTTAGAATGCTCAGGTAATTGGAAGATCTACTTGTGATTGCTTGATTTTGAGTGATAGTGCGATTCTGTGGATGAATAGTGCATGTCAGTTTGCTGAATAGCAGCATTTATTTTCATAAACACATATTGCCTTCCTAGAGAACATGTAATGGTATTATATTTGTATTCTATGTAATGGACATATATTTAGTTTTCTGTGTTTTGAGAATCTTGGAGGAAAAGTGGAAGAGTTGGCTAATTATAAAAGTTATTTTTAAATTTAGAACAGCGCTAAAATATATATTGGCTTTATGGCATATACCTTTTGTTTATTCTGCCAGAGGTAATTAGATGGCTAGAATTCTTGGTTTAATTTGGGGTGATAGATGTCATGACTGCTGTATGCTACATCTATATTAACATCAATATCACAGCTTATCATCTGTTCTTTATTTTTTAGCCATTTTTGTCCTAAGCCTAAATTCTTGGTATTGGGCATTGTTGGGCATCGTGAAAAGAGGCTTTTCCTTCCGCTGAAAATGGATGTCAGAGCTTCTCCTTTTCTTTTACTCTCAGCTTTCTGTTATTTTCCCTCCTATACTACTTTGTTTCGGTGCCACAAATTTACCACTGTGAGACGTGACTATTGTGTTCATATTGCCTCAAAGATCTCTTTCATATGTTAAGGCTCTTGAGGTCGTCAAGATCACAAATGTTGCTTTCGTTCAAGATTTCTCCTGTTGTTTGCCTATAATGGCTGTTCTTGATGACATTATTTCTATTTAAACATTATTTGCTTTGGCCTTGGTGGTTAGGCATTGATAACATTACATTTTGCTTTGGGTGGTTAAATATAGATGTTACTAATTTGTTTTGCTTCTGCATACCTGGTGGTTAAGCCTTGGTCTCTGCTGATGAAGAAGGTGGCTTTTGCAAAATGGTTAAGCATGAAGTTAGCTTCCTTGTGTGGTTAAGCCTCACTTGATTTACTTCTGTTAGGTGGTTAAACATTGAGTGTTATTAGATTCTGCTTATGTTCATAAGCCCTGAATGATTTACTTCTGCTAGGTGGTTAAGCATTGAGTGCAAGTTCTGGTTGGTGGTTTTAATTCTTTTTTAACTTTTGCCCAAGTTGGTCAGCTGTAAATTTTTACTATTCTGTTTTATAACGGCAAAGTGATATCATAAATTTTGAATAGTTTCACGGGGAATGTGCTGAAGTACTTTATTTTGTGACTTTTTTTGTCACTTATTTTGTGACTAGTGATTGGTTATATTTTACTATCATCATTTGCTTATATAGAGTTTTTCTTAATGCAGCAAAACTGAAAGATATGGGAAATTCTGTCCTGGGCCGCTTTGGGATGAGTGTAGACAACTTTAAAGCAGTCAAAGATCCAAACACTGGTTCCTATTCTATCTCATTCCAACGCTAGTTTGTGTAGAGAAAAGTCGTAGCAGAAGTAAGCATGAAAGAGGCGGTCTGAAGTGATACAGGTTTGAGACTTCATGTGCATGCAGGTTGTTAGGAAAATTTGGGTGTTAGTTATGTATGAGAACTTGAGAAGTAGTCATGTATTTGTTTCCTTCAAAAGGGCATTTTGTTAATTGATTCATCACGTGAAGGGGATTGATAATGTTGTCCTAGTGCATAACTACCTCTTCCAACATTTAAACTGCAGTACCGCTTTTCAGAAATACTGTTTGTGCAATTGCTCTTATCTTTTGAAAGAATACATAGGTTAACTGTTTGCGCAATTTCATTGGCTTTTCAGAAATACTAGCAACACCTTTCGCGCTATTAGACACTATTATTGAAACGAAATTCTAGATAGCATCGCTAATAAAGAGTGGCCATGGTTATCTAGTGGAAACTAGCGTGAGATTTCACTTAATATTGGAGGAAGTGTTGAAAAAGAGTATTTGCTATTAGCATTCCCCTTAGCTTGTAATGTTATGTACATGCTGTTTAAAAAATTTGCACTTGTTTGAGGAGTTGGATGTTGTGAATTTGAAAAAGTTGCTTCCCGCTTGTTTGGTTCAAGTAAAACATGAATGTGACGGGTGAAAAATAAATTGCTACTCATTTACTCAAACTCCCTCTCACATTTCTTATATCATAGAAGTCAGTTGATCACAAAGTTACCCCCCATTTGCCAAACATTAATGAAATAGACAATTTTTTAGTTCTCATAAAAATAAAAACCTTTTCATGTCATTTCATCTTCATTTCCTTCAATTTTTTATCTCCTCAAACCATTTCACTAAATATTATTTGCATCAGTAATGATGTCAGTGACCAAACCAGTCAGGTACTTCATATCATATAACTTTCAAGACAATGGCTCTAATTAGCTTTTATATGGTTTGCTTTCTAGGTAATGTTGGAATTCTGAATGAAGTATGGATGGAGTTGCGCATTGTTGGATGGATGTCCGGGTGTATTAATCGAGTGGAAATTCACTCATGAAAGTTGATTGGCATTTGTGAACTTATTTGGGTTGTACAATGCATTTTTATCGTTGGGTCATTCTGCACAAGTTTAACTACTTAATATGATTCACGTTTTAGCAATTTTAATGTAGGCCCGTGATCCATGACTGGGACTTCAATGTCTATAAGTTTTGGAGCTATATATGTGATTGTCAACACTTACAGAGCATTAATAATTATTTTTATTTCTTTCTGTTCATAAAGAAAGATGCTCTCATTTGTGAAATTGGTTAGCAAACTAAGTACAAAAACTAGTGCTTTATACTGGTTATTCAATAAAGTGGAGTAACAGAGTTGTGAGCTCTAAAGATGCAATACCTCCTCTAATTCAGAACAATCTAGTTGTCTGGTTTTATGCTGTGAGCAGTTGAAGGTGTGTGATAAGGGCGTATCTTTCTGGTGGGGCTTTTGGGTTATTCAATTGAGTGTACTCTTGTAGGCTCAGAGCATCATGCATGTGTTACATATACTTGGATTGGTCAACTTGCATACTGTTAGTTTATAGGAGTAAGTTAGCCAACTATAATTATGTATTTGTTAAAAACATCAACTATGTACCTTGGTAATTCACTTTTTCTAGAAAACAAGTGGATGTAACTTCTCAAGTTTCTCTCTGACACACATAAACAGACATAAGCATATTCATCTTGGAAGTGAGGTACAAATGTAAATCGGAAAAGTAAGAACAATTATTCCATATCAAAACTAACACAACTCACCATAAAAACTAGTCCTGCAGTTCACTGGCTCTCAGAAAAGTGCATCTTCTCATTCCTAATCTATACATTGCCTACAAATGGAGAGATAAATCAATATTTTGATCCTTCTCTGTGCCATCATTCCAAAGTCCATGATTTTGATCGTTGCTTGTTGATGACTTGGGTTGAGATGTGTTGCCTGTTGATGACTTGGGTTGAGATGTGTTGCTTATTGATAATTTGGGTTGAGATGTGTCTCCCAAGCTGATACTGAAGCTCTTTCCAACACCATGGAACCTGTTATTTCTCCCGTAGAACACTGCATTGTCAAATCTTGGTGCACCATTTGATCCGAATTGTTCAGAAATTTGATGGCCTTGGAGATAAGGGAGTTCAACTGTATTGGTTGTGATCAAAGATGAAGGTAAAATGTTTGGATGGGCTGGAGCAAAAATCATTGGGGCTGGCAGTGGGGAAGGGAAAGAAATACTTGAGGAGGACTTAGAAGTCCTCTTAGCCTTCCTTACAGCCATTCTTTCTCTCTTGTGAGCATTTTGGTGTCCTCCCAGAGCTTGAGAATTGTCAAACTTCCTTGGACAGAATAGGCATGGATAAACTCTGGGTTCATTTTCTCTTCGGCATTCTTCAACATTGGCTACCTTCTTCTCATTTTCCATCTCTATAACTGAAACCAGAAAGCAACTAACAGGGGAATATAATATACTTAAGAAATTATATAACTTTAATATAAAAAACTCAGGTATATTTTAAATTATTAAGGAAAAAGCATTTACCAGAAAGGAATAATCACAACAAATGGTACAACAGTGTAACAGAAGAGAGAATGCCCTGGAAAGACGGGTGTTCAAAAAGCAGGTAACAACTGCTCAAAGAGTTGAGAGAGTTAGGAAGTGTTAAGAATTGTGAATAGTGAAGGGTGAGTGGAATCATAAATATAGTACAAGAGACTGTGGTTAGGTGTATGGGCAGAGATAAGATGAGACAGAATCCATTTTCAAAACCTAACGTCTCTCACACCAATCACTTTCTTCATCATAAACTTCCACAACCCTTTTGCAGTATTGTTTTCCACTTGTCCACAGACGCGATGATTCATGATGATTCATGAGCACTTCGTGTTACTGTGTTTCAATTGTACTCGTCCTCCAGATTTCCTTTTTGTCGGAATTATGACATTACTCATAACAAGAATCTTTATTAGAAAGTTACATACCATAAGTAGTAATTTTAAGATTTCTACAATTTTTCAGAGAATGTTTTTGTTCATTATTAATCCATATTTGGAAGTATTAAATAAATAAAGCATCTCATTCTTAAATAATTATGTTAACAGTTTTGTTTGATTAAGTGACTGACATTAAAATAATAGTGAGAGTGTACACAAATTTCAGTTATTGTTAGAAAAGATACTGTTTGGGTTATATACAGAGGGATGCAGATTTTAAAAGGGTTATGTAAAATTATCTCAAAGATTAGTACAACTTGACCTAAGATATCAATTATTATACTTCAAATACCATGGCAGGAGATTGAGAGGGGATGTTTATCTTTTTGGTATCTAGATTGTTAAATAGTTAAGATCTTGAAAATTAGGGGAATCTGAGGAGGGTAGATGAAAGAGATTAGCAGCAGTAAGATGAGGAGATGGATGAAGTTGATTATAATGGACAAGATGGAAGGATGAATGAATACATTCTCCCGTCTGGAACGGCGTGAAATCTTTCTGAATTCTATTGCTCTGTTCTGTGTTCTGTTCTGTTCTGCTCTGCACTTCTCTATTTTGGCTTTCTGATTCCATTGATATGAACGTAACATATTATGGCGGTGAGCCGGGATGCTATCTCCACCGCCACCTTCATGCAGGTATCTGTGACTCTTCTCGTCGTTTTCGAATAGGCACAAGTAATAGGCACAGTACTGCTTGTGTTATACTTATACAAGTGTTCCATGCTACTCTCTTCATCTTCATACTTAATTCTGTAGATTCACTTTATTAAAAAGTTGTTAAATATACTTTAAATGATCTGAGAATAATATCATGGGGTGGATTGGAAGAGATCAATTTCAGGTCGAAAATAAAAGTATATAATACAAAAGTGTTTATAAATTTTTAATATGTGAAATATTCACATAAAATATCAAACTAAATAATATATCTTCATACTAAATATTTAGTCTTTTTAATAGAGTAACAGTGTCAGTTAATAATAAGCTTAAATAAAGAATAAAACTTTATCAGTTATTAAACTCTATACTTTAGATAATAAAAGTTGATAAGCATTTTTTGTTATGGGTGAAAATTCATGACTGTACATATTTATCTGATTTTTCATTATATTAAAATAATATTATTTAGAAGTTTATAATTTTATAAAAGTAATATTAAAATAACAATTTAAAAATATATAAGTTTCTAAGAATAATACTAAAATAGTATATGGTGCTTATTTTTTAATTAAAATAGTTATATAATTATTTTTTTAGTAGAGAGATTTTTAATTATTTATTTGTTAAGTAAATAAATTATTTGTATTCATTAAAGGATGATTTTTTTTTAATTAAATTTTAAAAAGTAAGTTTTTTTTTTTTTTAAATATCAGTTTAAACCTGTCTTGGACTGATTTTCTCTAGATTATAAAACATTCCAATTGTTTATTTTAAAATTACTGATTTCTTAGTGATGATTTTGCATAAGATTGGAACTCTTATTTGAAAGGAGCTACAGAAGCAGCATAAAAGCATAAGTCTTGTGAGTTCGTTTTGACTGTACTTATCTTTTTAATTTAGTAAGCTTAATTCAATAGTAGTTTTTTTTTATTATATATTGACTTATAATAATAATTAATAATATAATATAATAAATTTAAAAGGCTGCGATTGCACGCTGATCATAATTATCAAAATTAAACTATTTAATGATTATATAATACTTCAAAAATGAGTGCATTATTTTAATGCTCACCATTAAAAAGAAATCTAATCATTTATATTTATAGATTTATTTTTTCACAATAATAAATATTTTAATTTGATGAATTCCTTCTTACACATACATAATAAATAATGATTACATTAAAATTAATTATTAGTTTCTTCATTACTTATTTTTTGTGTAAAAGCATATCAAATTATATGTACTCTAATAATAAAGAGTTAATCACCATAAGTAACTAATTTAATATTTTCACGCTAAATTTAATTTTTCAGTTAGTATTATTTTCTTATACAATGAGTTCTGGCATGTGTATCTACATTTAAAAAATAATATTAAATAAATAATACAGTCCACATCTTTCAACTCCTGATATAAAGAATCCTAAGGTATTTAAGGTAAATAAAGTATTTGATGAGCAACTTAAATATACATAGACACAACCAAATAACACATGCACCATCTTTTTCTCACGGAATCTATTCCTGCAATATTCTACAACTCTGTTAGACACCAGTTATTCCAAATTGGAGTCTATCCATTTGACTCTTTTACACCTCATCTAAATAATTGAAGACACACAATCTAATAAAGATAATCAATTAAAAGAAACCAATAAATATACTTGATATGTTACACAACAATATCTCAGAGTTAAAGTATTTCTTTAAAAAATGCATTGTGTTCCCCCTAACCATTATTATGCATTAGCTCTGAATACTGTTATAGTTTTATAAATAACATAGAAGATAATCTATTTGAGAACATTTAGGTGTATTAAATTTAGTTAGATTGATTCCTGCTTATAACTTTTATTTTCATAGACAGATTTTCTTAGTTATTTTTAACAGTTTTAATATTTATTAGTTCTGTTTACAAAGATATATTATACTCTGCAGAATATTCTATGCTGTGTTAAAGAATAACTTCATATGAGTCTTCCATACAACTACATAATGGGTCTCTTTCATATATGACCATTTGTATTTCTGGTATAAGTTCAGTTTCTTTACTTCTCTTCTCTCTTTCTCATATTTTTTCTCTTCTCTCTTTCTCATATTTTCTCTCATTATTACATGTATTTAGAAATGATTTTCATTTTTACAATTATTTATGCCTTATTGGATGATGATATTTTTTCTTTTATGGAAACAATAAATTACTCATCCTGTTTATGGTTTAAATCTTTATAGTTCTTGAACGTATCTTCTCTACCACCATTTTACTGATACCCTCTGTCACGACGGGGCGATCAGAAATTTATTTAAGAAAAATGTTTAAATTGATAATAGAGTCGCCACTATATGGGAAACTAAAAAAAACAAAAAAAAATAAAAATGCTTACGAATTAAATTTAAGATTCGAGAGTCGGTTACGTGTGGGAAGGTATTAACACTTCACAACACCCATCCTAAGACTACGATACCTTTAATTAAATGAATAGAAATAAGTGTGGCTTTACAAGATGTTATTTTTCCCTAAGAATAGTAATTATAGTAAATAAGAATAAATATATATTTACAATAAATGTAGTTTAAGAATGAACAATAAACAAACAAAATAATAACATAGACAAATTTTTATTTTTTATTTTTTGAACCCGACAAGGATTAATCTTGGTCCTACGTATTTCCAAAGAAAATCAGGGATCACGTAGTTCTAATTTTAAAAATTGATTAATGATAGTGATATTTTTTATTTTTCGAAATTTTCATCTAATCACGTAGTTCTTGTTTTTGAAAGAAAAAAAAGTTTATATTTGTTTATTATTAAAATTTTATTAAAACTGTTAATTAATTTTTTTTAAATATTATATATATTTTTTAATTATTTTTTAAAATTATTTTAAATCTAATATTTTATTTTTAAAAGTTTATGTTTATAAAAGGGGCTTTTTTTTATTCTTTTCCTAACTTATTTTTATTTTGTTATTAAAAAAACATATACAACATAAAAACAGGAAGATTAATTAAAAATAAACAATGAAACCTAATATCTAAGCACAGTGGCAGAAAGGATTATAATCGGATGCTTGATTTACTTTGTTTCTAGAATGATTATTTTAGTTTTATTCTTTACTGTGGCTATTTGGTTTGGGATAGTGGTTGTTGATGTTAGGCTTTTTAATTTGGGAACAAGGACTTCTTTTTCTGGATTGGTTGCTTGGGTGGATTTCTATTGCTGAATAGTTTATGTTTTGGTACAAGGATTGGAAATTTTCGAAATTTGGAACTTCGGATATCCTATATTCGATCATGTGTTATGGAGTTGGGATTATTAACTTTCTGGAATTGAATTTGCTACTGATTCTGGATCGGCTTTTGATTAACTAGTTCTGTTTTTTTCGGAAAGGCTGTTTGGTGTTCTTTTGAGTGAGTCTTTGGATTCAATGAGTTTAAGGATTTCTGTGGTTTTGAGTTTAGGGATATTTGATTCTGGTTTGGGATTTTGTGTTTGTTTTCTGTCTCTGGGTTAATGATATCTAATGTTACTATATTTTTCTTGTTGAGATTTACTGACCGTGCTAGATGTGCCAGATGAACAGTACTAGTTGTGCAAAAAATGCAGCAATTAGATAATCTCAGGATCAGTGTGGAAATAGCAACCATATCAAACACCTATATGATCGTGCTAGTACAACAATCATCTTGCAGGTATAATAATAATTTATTGTGATCGTTAAAATTAATTTAACAATGTTTGCAAACTAATTACTCATTGATACTGATGCAGTACACAAGGTTAAACAAAACACAACAAATACAGATGAAAACATACAATAGAGCAGAATCTGAACAAAATTAAAGGAAAAAGAACATAAAGAAGAACACGAACCCGTAGACTCCCAATTTAGCTTCTTCTTTTCCTTTTTCTGGTTTCTAAGTATCTCTATGTATTCTCTATATCTCTTAATTTCTATCCCTCTTGAAAATAAAATCAAAATAAAATCAGTTCTTTATAATTTTTTTTTGTTAATCCCTTCATCTCCCTCCATGATACTCTCAATCATGATTCTTACTTAAGAATCAATTATTCCACAATCTTTGTATTAACTCCCTTTGGTTTAAGAGTGTATGGTTACATTTCAGGTCAATAAAAAATAATAGTCACTGGACATGAATAGTCCCTGAACATGAATAGCAATGTAGGAAGGCTATGGGAGTTAAATGTCAAAAACATGATTACTTACTAGTTAAATGTCAAAAGCATGATTACTAGTTAAATGTCAAAAGGATGATTGTTAGTTAAATGTTAAAAGCATGATTACTAAATGTGATAAATGTGGAAGGCAAAAAGGTGAAAATTTAATTATGAGAAATAAAATTTGTCAAGCACTAATTAAAGAATTAAAAGGTACTAAAGTTACATAGGGACTTGAATGGGAAATGTATTTCTGTAAACCTTAGTGCTTATGTGGCAATCACAATTAATAGATAAAGGTGGTGTAAACAGTAATTTTTTTTTATTTCTAATGACCTCTTAATAAATTAGGCTTCAGAAAACATCTTTCTATTCAATTGGGCTCACTTAATTTTTCTATTCAACTTATTTTAAGACAGACCTAACACCTTTTTTTGTTATTTTATCATTTTTTTACAAATTTCATTTTATCTTATTTTTATTATTATTTAATCAAACTTTATTTATAAAGTCGAAGTTCTTTTTATTATTTATTCTAAATGGCAAACAAACTAAATAACACATATTAAAAAGTTTTAATTTCTTATTTTTATTCTTTTATTTTATTTATTTTATTTTTTATATTTGCAAAAATAATTTTTATTTGTCCGAACGAAATTGGGTGTTGACACCCTCAACAATATCTTACTAATATTGATCGTTTTTCTAACAAAATTAATCCACTTTTTACCAGTAGTTATCATCTTCTTGCTACATGGTTACTTGTTTTATGAGAATCCCAATTCTAACAAGATATTCTAACAAAGATGGTGGACATTAAAACAACGTCTTAATTGAAAATTTGAAAACAACTTAAAGTCTACTACATTAGCCAATTCAAGGCTCACATCAAGAAATTAAAATTACAATTGAAGAATCGAAAAACACATTTATAACCACATACATTCTTGATATCAAGAAGAAGACCGTTGACATTCTGAATAATGTCAGATGATCATATTGAAGTCATCTTTGACCGTTTAGCAGAAGACTATGACAACTTTATTACTTCAGTTATTACTTTAGTTATTACTCATGTGGATCCCTATACTATTGAAGTGCTTTTGCTAGTTCAAGAAGAGAGTTCTATCATAATCGTCAATTCTCCAAGCTAATATGCTTTATGGACCTAACACATCCCAATCAAGATCTAGCTCGTGGTATAATCATAATTCTAGAGATGAATATTGTCCTTTTTTTGTTCTACTCACGGAGGAGGCTGTGCTTTGTTTCACAATTCTATTTACAAAAAAAAGAAACTTTAATCGCCATGGACTCTGTTATCTTCCTCCTCCTTCAAGACTTAATGCCAAATATGCAACGATAATGCTCACATTGTTATTGGTTTCTAGCAAAGTTATAATATTGATTCTAACAATACTATCAATGTTAATGCTTCCGAGTTTTTCTTATCAGCAAGTTATGTTGGAGAGCCATCTCTTTTGGGAACACCTTCTACTATATTAGACCCCTCTCGTATCCAAATAGTGGAGGTACTCATCATCTTATGAATGGCTCAAATATTTTCTCCAATGAAACTACTTATATTTGACATGAGGTTGTAAAAAAGGTAATGGATCAGGTACAAAATTTGATCACATTGGATGTGCTCTTTACACTACGTCCACGCTAACATTGTGATTCGTCTTAATCAACTTGTTCATATTCCTACTATTACTACAAATTTAATAAGTGTGTCTAAATTTGCCAAAGACAATTATGTTTTCTTTGAGTTTTATATTGATCATTGTCTATGAAATAACATAATACAAAACAGATTATTCTCGAAGAACACTTAAGGATAATCTTTATGTGTTTTCACCTTTTATTCAGAAACTCAAGCATGTTGCTTGTAACATCAGTATTAATCCGATGTTCTCTAGATTTCATTTGTGGCACTATCGCCTTGGCCATGTTGCACCTAACACTGTGTATAACATCATGAAAATGTGCAATGTTACTAATAGTAATCTTTCTTTGTTTTGTAAACCTTGCACTATTGTTAAATCACATTAATTATCCTTTGAAAATTCTAAAATTGTTTATACTACTCCTTTTGAGCTTGTTTTTGTTGATATATGGAGATTCTTTTCTTATACTGCCTTCAATGGATTTCGGTGTTACATAGTTTTTCTAGATGCTTATTCCAAATTTACATTGATTTACTTGATTACCTCTAAATCTCATGATTAACTTATCCTTATGCATTTTAAAAAGTTTAATGAAAATCAAACTGATTATATATCGAAGAGTATTCAATCTAATAATGCAAATGAATTTTCAACTAACATCTTATCTTAATGATAATGGTATACGTCATAGATTAACTTATCCATACACCCATGAACAAAATGGGTCTATAGAGAGGAAACATAGACATCACTATAAGAAAACATACAATTAGCTACCAAAAGATGCGTGGACTGTGTGACCCACGGAAGAAGTGTGAGCCAAACCCACTCTACCACGAAGAAACCTACGTATATGAGAAAAAGAAATTTCAAATAAAAAATAAATTCAATTTGTGTGGGCTAGACCCATGCTACCTATAAAAAGAATAAAAGAGAAGATAGTGACAACATAGTATGCGTGGGCTATACCCACGAATAATGAAAAAAAAAATAGAGTATGCGCGGGCTAGACCCACAAATAAAGCAAAAAAAAAATAAAAAAAAATAAAAAGAATATGCATGGGCTAGACCCACGCTTAGTGAAAAAAAATTAAAATAAAAAATAAATGCATTATGCGTTGGTTAGACCCACGCATAATTGAAAAAAAAATTAATTATAAAAATTTAATTGGAAGTAGCTTGGGCTAGACCCACGCAAAACGTAACATTGAATTAATAAATATAATAATAATCGTAACATGACAGAAAAACTCTTCTGGTTTGATGGTTAAGGGTTCTGTCCAGGTGTTGAGAGGTTCTAGGTTCGAGTGGGCCTGGCCCTCGTAAACTTCTTCCATTTCTGCATCAGACCCACACAGAGCCGCCGTTGTTGCTTCCAAGGTTTTAGCATCCACTCCCTAGCCCACGCTTTACCGACTCAATAGTTTGGGCTTTTATATCTTTGCATGGGTTTTTGGCCCACGCTAAAATTAGTATTTTTTGTAGTGCATGTTAATGAAATAGGTTTTGCTTTGCTTTCAACTGCATCTTTACCTTTGAATTTTTGGGGAGAAGCTTTCATTGCTGCTACTACTATTATAAATACTCTACCCACACCCATTCTGAATAGTAGTAGTCTATATGAAATACTTTTCACAAGAAACCTAAATATAATTTTTTTTTCAAAGCTTGTGACTGTGCCTGTTATTCCTTACTCAAACCATATAATCAACATAAGTTTCCTTTACATTATTCACGTTGTTTATCTTTGGGATATAACTACTTACAAAAGGTATGTTTGATTCTCACCTACTGGTAAAACTTATATTTCTAAACATGTTATTTTAATAAAAAATTGTTTCAATATGCTTTACCTAAAAATCCCTTTCTTTTTGATAAAAATCATGTTTCTACTATTGTGATATTAATTGTACTACATCAACAGTGAACTATTTTGTCATATCCCCCATCTTTACTTCTGGTCATACAACAAACATTAATACTAATCCTATGGCAACCCGTACCAAGGTTGGAGTCTTCAAACCAAAAATTTTATCACATCTTCTGTTGACACTGAACCTATAACTTATATGTATAATCCTGATTGGTTTAGAGAAATGAAACTTGAACATGATGCCTTAATTGCAAACAATACTTGGTCATTAATGTCTCTACCTTTTGGTGTTAGTGTGGTTAGGCGTAAATGGACATTTAAACATAAACTGAATGTAGATGAAACTTTTCAACATAGCAAAGGACGCCTTGTTGCAAAAGGATTCCATCAAGTTGAAGGCTTGAATTACAATGACACATTCAGTCCAATTGTTAAACTAATGACAATCAGAATTGTGCTCACTTTGGTTGTTTCAAGACACCGGCCAGTACATCAAATAGATATTGATAAAGTCTTTTCACATGGACAGTTGTAGGAATATGTCTACATGGAAAAACCACCAGGTTTTGTCTCTCTTGGTAACTCAAATCTTGTTTGAAAATTAAAAAAACTATCTATTGGTTGAAATAAGCTCATAGGTCTTGGTTTCAAAAACTTCAACACACTCTGTCAACTATGGGTTTCAACTCCTTTAGGAGTGATCCTTCACTCTTTATCAATGTTTAGGATGGTAGCACCTTATTAATTGTAGTATATGTTGATGATATTCTTATAATTGGACATTCAACCATTTTTATTTTATGTTTTATCAATTCTCTACAATCTAAATTTTTATTAAAGGATATAGGTGTACTGCATTATTATTTCTCGGTATTCAAGTTGCATATCTAGCAGATGGTTCCTTACATCTTTTTGAGAAGAAATATGCAATAGACCTTCTTTAACCTGCCAAAATGCTTCAAGCTAAGTTCCAACCTACTCTAATGATTTCATCTTTAAGACTCACTCAAGATGGTACTATTGCTCATCGAGATCTCAATCATCATCGTTCAATTGTTCGAGTACTTCAGTGCTTAATAATCACGCGTTCAAAACTTTCCTTCTTTGTAAACAAAGTTTGTCAATTCATACATGTCTCTCAAGAACATCACTATAAGGCTGTTAAATGGATACTCTGCTACGTTGCTGACACTCTTCATCATGGTCTCATTCTTAAACCTAGTCCAAGTTTGTCTATAATTGGCTTCAGTAATTCAGATTGGGTGTTAGATCTTGATGATGAAAGATCCACCGGAGGTTATTGTGTGTATCTTGGCAAGAATTTTATTTCTTGGGTTTCTCGGAAACAAAAAGTGGTATGACAAAGAAGCACCAAAGTTGAATATAGAAGTATAACCACTTTACTCGTTGAAATAATTTGGATTCAATCTCTTCTCACAAAGATGCAACTTTCTCCTCTTACACCAACCATATACTCTAATAATTTGGAGTTGTTCTCATGGCAACCAACCCTGTAATGCACTTAAAATCTAGACATTTTGAGTTAGACTTACACTTTGTCTGTGAACATGTTCAACAAAAATGTTTTCATCTGGTGCATCTTTCTTTACTTGTTTTCTCTCCCTCCCATCTTCCCTTTCATCAATACATGTTCATACATATCATGTATAAGAAACTTCTATAATGCAATTTCTTTCTTTCATTTTTATTCCAGCATTCTCTTATTATTATTGTATGAACTCAACAACTATGAAGTCATTGCATACCTCATGATGTCTACCTTCTTACATTTTCCTTGAAATGATATATGTTGTTGAGTAATACATTGTTGATTCCCATACATGTATAACATTATTTTCGCACCATTTACACTTTAAAATATATAAGAAAGATATGATTAGAAAGTTCCTTTTTCTCCTAGTAAACAACATAATATGTCATCATTCACTTATAAAAAAAATTAAAAGATATTATTAGTTTGTTTATAAGTAATCTCGAAGCAAGAAAAACTGCTTTTGGAGGGATGTTATAAGTACACATTCTTTTGAATGGTTTCAAAAATTTATGTTGTGAATACGCCTACATTTGACTCAATAAATACAACATATTAGACTCCTCCTTCCAACTCCGCCATCTTTTTCATCTTACTTAATCCTTTTCCCATCAATTTTTTCTTATTGTTTTTGAAGTAACAATTTTGTCCATTCAACTAGATATTTTCTTCATCTAAATATTCATTCCAAAACATTAACTCACCTACTCATATTACATACCTCCACTTAGTTTATGTTTTGAAATGAAGTATAATTTAACATACCTTTTTGGTTAGGCTTTATTATTGTTCCATGTTATACAAAGTAAAAAAAAATCTCATCTTTGACAACATTACCTACCTTCTAATATAATCCTATTTCCAAACCATCTTAAATTATTGTCTTCTTACATTTTTTAAGAGGTTTCATTAAATAGAGTTATTTTTACCTACCTCCTCTCCTAGCAAATTTTATCCAACTTTTGTACTTTGATCAAATCACCTTATTCTACAAACTATTTTCTTTCAATGGAAAGTTCCATCTCCATTTGATGCAATATTTCATTGAAAGTTTTACATTAAATAAAAACATAAAAACATTCACCAAAGTTTTACAATTCACCATAAAAATAAAATATAATTGTGTCCATACAACTTGAAAAAAAAATCAATGACGTCTATGTCTTGATTGTCTGATATAGACCGCCTTTTCTTTAGTAGCTCCCCTGACAAGCATTAAGGTTGTATGTATGCCATTTAGCCATCCCCTTTATCACATCACCATTATCTATCATGAGTTGCAAGGTCTATGATATTCTTCGACAAATGCCCTAAAATGATAAGAAATTGTTAGGTATAATGTAATCCAACTAATTAAATGGAAAATGAAACTTTTATACTTTATGTCTTACTGTAGCAAAGTGCTTTGTTTCATTATCATAACCTTCAACACGACCTTCATCAGTGCCAGTCTCAGGTGGTACCACAGGAGGACGATCATCCTCAGCCATCTGAATGATGTATGGATGTGATACACCCCTAAACCACTCCATATATCCTACAACACATGTCCTGGGGTGATGGACCGAAATGACGTCCTGAACGACATACTCATCAAAATGTAACCAACATTGATTGATTTCTTCAATTGAATCAATTTCATTTACTACCACAAATGGATGACGGGTGATGCTCTGTACATATCCAAACTGTCGAAGGACACATTCTGACAAGTGTAACTCACTTTCTCACCACTCTGATGAACCCCAAATACATTGAGATCCATTTAAATGGTTGAGCTTTCCTGTGGCCATCATATGGGTTAAATCGGATGACATCTAACCTGATATTATCTAATTACAAACGCACTGATACATGAGATGAGAGTCTGTGAAACTGATATCAAAGGCATCGAGGTTGATCCTTTGTGTAATCTTGACGTACTTGTTTGTCACCTACAGTCGAAAAGTGCTCATAAATCCAAGCCTACATGAAATCATAATGAAATCAATTATAAATGATATCATGTAACTTGAAATACAAATAATACCCAACTAGCTATTTAGTGGTTGCAAAACTAGCATATCCCAACTTTCATGCATGTAACTCAATGCGGCTGCTGCCCATGAATATCCTTCAATGAAACGTAGATCCACAAAAGAACCAAGGTACGAAACATTCACAGAAGTGACACTCTTATCAGTAGAGATAATACATCCAATAAGATGTAGCAAATATGCTCGAGCAACAACTGTCCATTCTCCGTTGTTGTATGCATTCTCATACACATAATCCGAACAGACTAAACTAATAAATTTGTCACCCCGGTTACATTTAATGTCGAATAATTGTAGAATTGTTCGACATAGGGTATGTGTAGTAGATTGGACACGTCATCCAATGTGATGCTTAACTCCCTAATTGGTAGATGAACGGAGTTTGTATCCACATACCACCTTTTGACAAAAATAGGCTAGTACCAACCAGCCTAGCTAAATCAGATAACTCCACTGCAGTTTGTATTTGATCATGTGGCCGTCCCAATTTATTCAACTTGCTCCCATGAGAAACCAACTTCAATTCATCACGATCCTACAACAACCAATACATTTCAATTAACAAATTGCTTAATCTAAAATAACATTCATTTCAACCCTTTTAAAGAATTTACCATACTATCCCACACCTGTCTGACCACGTGGTTCTCATAATTCAAAAGCAATGACCTATCCATAGGTCCTCCAAGATAGCTTTCATCCTCAACAACATTCACTTCCTCAACGATATTATCCTCAACTCCATCGGCTTCAAGAATATTAACAACACCACGCCCTCTACATCTAATAGATGCAGTAGGCTTTCAACTATTCGTTTGGAAACTCCTTCCTCTTATTTGCACCATGTTTTCTATTCATATATACATCTTCAAAATTAGAAAATCAATAATTGGACCTCTACAAATTTAAATATTTAAAAAAAAAAGTTAAAAACCCAGCTCAAGATTCCAAAAGTGCATTTGGGAAAGTGAATTTAGGAATGCTCTTCCAGAATGAGAATTCCATTGTAGCATTTCGAAAATGCTATTTCCGTACACAAGTTACGAATTCCTCTCTCCCGAAACATGTTGCGGATTGACCTTTCCAAAATGCTTTTTTCCACTCCCAATTTTCACTTACAAAATTCATTTCCTATAAAACTTCCGAAATGCATTTTCTGGAATAAAAAAAAAAAACAGACCTTTGTTGTCGACGAAGCTCTGTAAATGCAACCTACACCACTGCAACCATGCCACCAAAACACCACCACCCAACCTTCTACACCAAAACCCTCAACCAAATCAAAACCACCACTCACAATCTTTACACGAAAACGAACTCATGAACGCCAACGCTGAATCGCCGCTCTCCACTGCCAACAATGGCAGATCTGAAAAAGCAATGTTATTTTCGTATTTTCATTATCGTGATAGGGTGCATGTCACAATGGGGTGCAGAAAATTTGAGTGCTTCTTCCTGCACCTCCAAGTAGTTCTTGGGGCACCTCCAAAATTTGCAAAACGAACAAAAATATTCTTAATTTTGTATTGTGTAGACCATTTTACCCCTGCACCCTAATTCTTAAAAACCCTTCTTCTTCTATTTCTCTCACTCCGTCAACTGCGTGTGCCACCTCCCAAGTTTCTAGCTGCGATTTAGGTGTCCAATTCATTTTGAAATTGTCGATTACTACTGCATTTTACAATCATTTGAGGTACACATCATCTATTGTAAGATTTATAATGTATTTGGGGAGATTTCGTGGGATCTGTGATTTGGGGGTGGGGTATTTTTGAATTGTTTTGTTGCGAAACCACCCATTCCGCAACTTGAATACGGATCCGTATGCAGGTTGCGGAACCACCCATTCCTCAACTTGCATACGGATTCGTATATAAGTTGCGGAATGGGTAGTTCCGCAACACATCCCAACCCATTCTACTTACCTTAAACGACGTTTCGTCCCTGTTATTCTGCCGTGCTGCCGTAGTTTCACTCCTCCGCCGCCGACGACGTCGCACAGCACCCACCCACACTACCATGCACAACCTTGCAGCACCACCATTATCTCACCTTTCGTCTCTCACCTCTATCTACCATTTTACTATTTTTTTATTTTTCAAAATCAAAGATAATATGGTAATTTACTGGAGGGCAAACTTGGAATTTTTTTAAAACTTGGAAGTGCTCTAAGAACACTAGAGGTGCAGGAAGAAACACTCAGAAAGTTTTTGCCCATGAGTTAATGAACTTGAGCACCAAACCAATCAATATGACAACAGAAAAAAAAACAACTCATTTCATTGTTTCTTTAATATAATAACTGATATTTAATCGATTTATTTTATAAGTTAAATGTTCAATTTTGTATGATTAAAATTCATCATAACTAAATATATAAATTATATTATAATTAAATTTATAATAACCGAAAATACTAAACACGTAAAATAGTATTTTATATTTAATAAATAATTTAAATTGTAATATATACTCAACTTGAACTAGTAGAATTAAAAAAAACATTTCAATCCTTCAAAATTATTATTTAAAAACTAAAATATTTTTAGCATTATTTTAGTTCTTTCCGTGTTCAGAAATACAAATCAATTTTTTCAAATTTAATGGACTAAAATGATTATTTTTTAAAAAAAATTAGAAGTTAAAACTAAATTTATACTGAGTTTCATTTAATAATATATACATATATATATATATATATATATATATATATATATACATATATATACATATATATATATACGAATTTAATTTATATATGATATAAATATTTATATTATTATTATTATTAATCTTTTTATTATTATTATAAATATTATTGGTAACACTATTATTAATAATAATAATATTATTATTTTTATTAGTATTACTAATACTTTAATTAATATTTTATTATTAATATTATTATTATTATTATTATTAATGTTGTTATTAATAACATTATTAATATAATAATATTATTATCA
>Ga0099824_1002779_pt1 | contig 25638 bp, 11 predicted proteins | sample SiratrowhiteBW_FD_76837 | JGI IMG/M metagenome (GOLD analysis project Ga0099824, IMG submission 76837) | Root nodule microbial communities of legume samples collected from California, USA - Siratro white BW | ecosystem: Host-associated > Plants > Roots > Nodule | place: USA: California...
AAAAAAAAAAAAAAAAATTTTTATATATATATATATATATATATATATATATATATATATATATATATATAAATTAACTTGGCTATAAATTAATATCAACTTTCATTTTTGTCCATATAAACTACAATATACATCTTACTATTTCAAACCTTCCTTTCAATTTAATTGGGGCAATTGCTTCCTGCACCCCCGCAATTGCTTCTTACATCCTCTCAAGACATGTGAATAGATCATTATACCCCTGTTAATGAAGACAAAAGGAGTTGGAGTGTTGGTGGAGCCACCGTGGCGATGTGAGTTGCTGGAGGTTGGAGGTACTGAAGAAGAGTTTAAAGATTAGAGGTGTTGAGCTGAGGTAAGTGATTGAGTTTTAATTTTAAAACTGTTAGGACGAATGGGTGTTTTTGTTATAAATGAGTGGATTATTGGAGTCATTGGTGATGTAGATTATGGGTGGTGAAGGACGGAGGCGGAGAGGGAGGTATTTTTCTGGTTGGGAATTGGTTGTTTTTTAATTTTTTTGAACATTTCGGAAAATCTTTTTCGTAATATATATATTGACTTATGAAAAATATTTTCCGAAATATGTTTCTGTTATTTTGGAAACTGTTTTTCGTAATAATTTTCTTTTTTTACGGAAATCGTTTTCCGAAATACGAATTTCTTTTACAGAAAAGGCTTTCCGGAATACAATAAAGGTGTTTAAGGGAATATAAAATTTTGAGGGGGTGCAGAAAGAATTGTGGAGGTGCAGGAAGCAATCTCCTTTAATTAATTTTTGGGCCTGGCAAACTTAAATGAATCAGATCCGAAGTATTGGCAAATACTTCCTGCACTATACAAATTTTTGACTTGCACCCTACCATTTTTTAAAATATTAGAAATGTCCTTGTCATTTTTATTTGAGCGCAGCAGCAATCTATGAAAAAGAGGGTTTATGGTGGCTAACGATAGTTTGTGGAGGTGTTCAGTGCGCCGGTGAAGTGTGGTAAAGTTAGTGATAGTATTTAGAACGAAGAGGTAATTGAGGATAAGTTTGAGTGTTTTTTTTCCAAGGGGTAAATGTAATAAGGGAGGGGTTGTTTCTAGAAATCGATTTCCGATAAACACTACCAGAAAACAAAATCTGAAACGTGATTTAGTTAGAATTACGGAAAGAAAAATTCAGAATTATGATATATGTTACCGAAACTCAATTACAGAAGAAGGAGGGTGTTCAAGAAGTGAAAATTATATACTGAAAAGTGTATTCTAGAAGGCATAATTTGTATTACAGAAATCCTATTCTAAAAAACAAATATGACTTTCGGAATATATTTTCCATAATGTAATTTTTCACTTCCGGAATAGTATGGTACAAGTCTAAGGCATTTTTAGACATTTCACTGAGGTGATATGTTCCAAGTCACAACATGGTATGGTCCAGGAAGCATTTGTTTAAAATATTTTGTATTTCGGGCTTCAATAAGCTAAACTTGACATGATGGAGTTGAAATTGAAATAAAGTTTTGGAGTTTTTAATTTAGCCACTTTGAAGTTAAATATAGAATAATAAAACATTGACAAAAAATGGATCGGTTCACTAAAAGTAACAAATAAATTTGAAATTTCCTTCTGATTCATCTATACAATAAATTTGCACCAAAAGCTTAGTATTTCCTCCAGACATAACAGACCTTCTCCGTCCCAAGAAAAGTCTTTGGATGAAATGCCTCAATTAAAACGAACTAAATTCCTTCCACACATGACATTTCTGCAATTTCATTGAGATGGATTCAATAAAACATGATAATCCAGAAGAACAACAAGAATAATAATATTCAATCAATAAATCTGCAATAAAAAGCTTGTCATCACTAATGATGTCTTAAGTCTTCGTCATATACTATCTCTACTGTCATTTAAGATTGTTTTATACATATTAAAATGTCAAAACAATTTTACCAGAATAATTCTTCTCTCACAATCAATGCGTTTGTTTTTTTTTTGTTTGGTGCAAAGATATAATTTACTTTAACATAAATTAGTGACAAAATAACTAATGTTTCATTGAAAATTAAATATATAAATGAATTTTAATGTTTTTTATTAGAACGTTTAGTAGAATACCTTCTTAAGTTATATCACATGTATGGAAAATTTTGATAGCAAGCAGTGCTAAACACATAATGATCTATCTCCCTTTTCAGAAGTAAGAAAGTTTCACGTGCAGGAGTTATTAAAATATGAAAAAAGTGTACTAACAGAAGACACCCTCGATGTGGTTTTTTCTTCTTCTCTTTTTTTTGTGGAGGCTTAATTACCACCTTGATAGCAGCATCAAAAACTGACTTCACGTTCTGCAATTAATTGCATTGACAATAGGGTCATTTGCAGAAGAATTTCAGAAATAACAGTAAGTATTTATCTGCATAAATGGCATACATTATCTTCAGAAGCAAAAAAGGAGACAGAGCTCATGAACTCAAAGCTTAGCTTTATTGTAGATATTTCAATTCCAAAGCTATCATTGGGATCATTTTACTTCTTTCACATATTCTCTTTAGAGAACTAAATTTCCCTAGAGTATAGGTCAGAACAACTAATAGTACGGTCCCATCACATGATTGATTTAACTTTTTCCACATACAACAACTAAGCCTGTCTCACCAGCCACCAGGACTACTCATTCAAGTGGATAATTGCATTATTGATCTTTGACAAGAATCAAATTTTCAACACATTAATACTATGATCAAAGTTATCTAAGGTTTTCCTTAATCCTCCCTATTAACACTTTCTCTCCAGTGCTTAATTTCAACTGAAATTGCAGGAAAGTAGTCTTAATTGATCTCAGTCCTACCCAGACTTAGTTGAGGATTATTTGCGGGGTTGAATTATACCTTAAAGTCCAAATTCTAAAAGTAATGCACTGGTGAACAATGTGCTACGATGCTTCTGAAGTAGAGAGTTGAGTTGAGATCATTTTCTTTAGAACAGAATGCGGAAAATTTGCCTTTATATTGCCTGAGACATCAAGTATTGTACCTAAATGGTAGAATAAAAACATACATACCTGCTGAGTTTTTGAGCTGCACTCGATATAATATGTAGCTCCTGCTAGTTTACGCAATTCCTCACCCTGATAAAACCCAACACTTTCAATAAACACTGTCTATTGAATTCTTTTAGGTGGCTAATAAAGTAAGAAACTGTACTTGCTCAGATGTCACAGCCACCAGGCCAGGATGCTCAGCCAAATAGTGCTTGTCTTCTCGGAGATCTACAAGATTACCATAAATACAGTATTATAAGCAGAAGTAAATAAACTGCATAGCCAACTAATTATCATATCCATGAAAGAAAGGTGTAAAATCTATACAATTGGCAGATTCAATATTTTGCCATTACTTTTGTGTCCACTAGGTTGCCATTGCTGCTAGGATCAATGAGTAATATTACCCACAAATATGGGCTACAAAACTCCGAAAAGGTTCATTTCAGGACAAGCTTAAGTCAGAAATAGCAAAGTTTAAAGGGAAATGAATGACCACATGACTAGCCAAAAGTGTTCTGGAGGAAAGGCGGAGACTGAAGTATGTCCATAACCAAAATTTAAATAATCTGAAGTTACAAATTGAGATAATCAGAATTATCTGTTGACATATTAGATTGTGATTATGTTGGAAAAAATTTTGCACAGTAAAAATTTCCTTCTTAACAAACCTTCTGGTAGTTAACTGCAGGACAATGTTACATGGTGAACATAACACATTTTCAGCCCAAAACCTTTTAAAATATTAACCTTGTGAGTCTTTTTCACCTGTACGTTACTCAAAAAGTTTACTTTTACACAGTGCGATACTTCATCTCATACTTAAACCCCAACAATTCTATAGAAATGAGCTCATATGTTTCAGCACAACAAAAGAACCCTCTAAAGAATCTAATAGCATAGGCCTATAACTATAGTTCTTGAATCAAATATGGTGGCAATGTAGATGGATTCTGGTTGAACAGATAAAATCTTTACAGCATTAAACAAAATGGACATCACAAAAAGGACTAAGAGCAGATGATGAAACAATATTTGATTGAGAGAGATTGCAAGACCAGTTCTTGAGACTTACCCAATTTGGTGCCAACTAGCACCACTGGGATGCCAGGAGCAAAATGCTGCAGTTCAGGAACCCACTGAAATGTGTCTATACAAATTAGAAAATACAAGAGAAACCAACACGACATGTCAAGTATCGGACCAGAACGGCTTGTTCCACCATTCTGATTCAGAATCCGTTATTAATGCAATGAATCTTAAAATCTAAACATATTGTGTCAAAAACTAGTCAAAAATCAATGTAGAAAACTAAACTGATTATTTTTTTTATTTTTTAAATTTAATATAAATTATTTTGACCATAAATAAAACCTCATATTCAATAAAGATTACAAATAGGTATATTATTTTATCAATTATGATCATTTTCATATAAAACATATCATATGCTCATTTGTATTATTTTATCATTTCTTTTTATTGTAAATGTAAATCTGTTATTGTTAATATGTATTAGTATATTCTTATTAAAACTTAAACTTAAGAATTAAGTAAAATTGTTTTAGTATTGATTTATGAATATTTTATTAATACCATTCAACTACAATTTAGTCAAGTTGAAGATGTATCTTTAGCCATTGAATAACCCATCCAGTTTCAAGAAGCAATGTTGAGACTCTAGAATACCTTCTTCAACACATTTTCATAGCTTGCATGACTAACTAGAGAGAAAGCCAGGACAAAGACATCTGCCCCCCTGTAGCTCAAAGGCCTCAGCCTGTTGTAATCCTCTTGCCCTAAGAAGACAGTGCAAGAAAACATAATCTTGGCCATTGAACATCACAAAATTCATGCAGGCTAATAAGAAATTAAATTGCATACACTGTGAGATCAGAAGAGTTACTCTTGTTCATCAATGTGACATTGAATAGTTAAGGGTAACTACTCTCATCTTTCACACTCTTAGCCACTCTATATATAAACGTATATACTAAGAAATTTGACAAGTCTGTGTCAACACACCTGCAGTGTCCCAGAGGCCTAAATTCACAGTTGTGCCTTCAACCACCACATTTGCACTGAAATTATCAAACACTGTTGGAACATAGTCCTGATAATAGCCAAACATCCCCCAAGCAGAGATGCACACCATAGGGGTCAAAAGGCAAAAATTAGACTCCAAAACACAAGGCCGAGAAACTCAGCTGAAACAAGATATTAAGGAACAACCCACATGAAAAAGTTTTGATCTTTCAAAGAGAAATCCCTTCTCCCCCAACCAGAATGCACGAAAATGAGAGACATTGATTTCATGAAATATAGTATGATATCCAGCAAAGAGTTGATACCGTGGGGAATTTGTTGCTTGTATAGCAAATGAGCATGCTAGTTTTACCTACAGCTCCATCCCCAACTGTGACACACTTGATGAACCTTGAAGCTGTTGCAGCCATTGAAGTTGAATTGGTCCCAACACCCGAACCACAAAACAAGAGCAGCAACTTCTCACAAAAGGCGTGTTTTGGTTGAATTTATCTGACAGCTTAAGAGAGAGAAAGAGAGTGAGTGAATGTGTGTGTGTATGGCGGCACTTCACATGATTCTGCTGTCCCTTTCTTTTCTGAAACACCTTGTATCATCTTTTGTTTTTGGTTGCCTTATTTTTCGGCTTTGGGGACATTAAATTTCACAGTTAAAACATGAAGATGACATAATAACGTAACATAAAGATAAATGTGTCAATGTAGCATGTTAAATTCGAATAATGAGTTTGTTACCCACTCTTTCAACACGTGGACAGATTCATTTCAATTCTTTTTATTAGGATGATGAGGCCTGAGGCGGGTGAAGGTAGTTAGGTGCATTTATAAGTTATAGCTAACAACCATGGTGGTCACCATTACCATGTCTGTGCTGGACTCATCATCATCGTGGGGACTAATATCAGTAAGTACTATTAACTTTTTTTATTCATAGTCTCAAATTTTGAGTGAGCTGGGAAAGAGACTGTTCTGTTTCAAACAAAGCACGTGTCTCAAATGTCACGTAACATTTACTGTTACATACTAATGTATTGCTCAAAAGGGGTAGCAGCAGTAATCGTGTCTAAGCATTTTTCGCAGTGTTTTGGTTCATAAAAGCTTGTGAACTCGAAAAAGGCATATTTTTCTTAAGTTTGCTGGCTCTTAACTGTCACAAGGAGTGTCCCAAGTATTTATAGTAAAGTATTTTTGTGTCTTGCTATCTTTAGTAGCTCAATAAACCAATAAAGAAATCCATCCTTCATTTTTTGTTTTTACTTTAAGGTTTTACTGGCTTGCTCTTGCTTGAGGTAAGTTAATGGTAACTATAAGTTATAACATGGGAATATGTGTGTAGTGTTTCATGGTAATTAACAACAAACCTCGTAAAAAACCATTTTAACTATTTCTAAGCTTAAAATAATAACTTAAAAAAATACACTACAAAAATGTTTCTTTCTTTTCATAGTTACCAAGTCTTTAGTAAAAAAAATGATAGAATAGAGCAATTGTCACTATGATTTTTTTTTTATATAGATAAAGATATGCAGTTGGTCTCTTTGAAGAAAAATCTCCTCCCTGACATATATTTCGCTTTTGTAATAGTAGCATGTTATTTTCATCCATGTTGTATGAATAAGAGAATTTGCACAAACAATAAAAGTGAAGTTTAAAGTTAGCGATAAGTTCTATTTTATTATATAAAATCCGTAAAAGGTAAAAGATAAAGAGGTGAATGTTTGTGGAGTGTGGGAAGTGGCTGCATAAAGATTGAGTTAGTAAGATGAGTAGGGGAAAGGGTTGTGCAATTGTGGTGGCTTTATGGTGAGAAAAGATGAGGGGCTACACATTATTACTGACATTAACAGGTTGGTGGGGGTGATTAAGTAAACATTAAGCAACATGAATAATAAAAGGGGATCCCCACAAAAGGATCAAGGAACACGCTATGCACACAATCTTGTTTTTTCCTTTACCCTTTTTTTTTAACTCCAAATACTCTTTGATGCTTATGTTTGAATACTAATAATAATGACCATTCCCAACTGCATTGGTAGCAAGATATAAAATGAAGTAACAGAATAATAGAGAGTGGAGATCGTTTCTTATCATTTAAGTATTTAAAATAAATTGAATGGAATAGATTCTATTTCCACTTCATTCATCAAGTGCTCCTCTTTTCACCTCTAATCTAAAAGTAAGATATGAATGGTCTTTATGTTTTTTTATCTGTCGTAAAAATATCTAAACAGTGAACTAATGATATGCTTTATTTTACTTCATTCAAATTCTTCGCTATTAAATCAAAAAGCCAATGTGTTTTATCAAAAAAACAAGAGTAACGAGAGTGCGAAAGGGATAGTGTGCTTTTTAAAGTCGAAATGAATATTCCATCAGAAAAAATCTTAAAAAAACATTCTATTAGCATGTACTTTCTAATTATGTGAACATTAGAATCAGATCTTATAAACTTGGTTGTAAGAGATGTTAATAATAACTATATATATATATATATAGTGAGAGAGAGAGATTATTTCTTACTTGAATATAAGCATAATTCCATATGATCAAATGAATAAATAATATATTTGTATAAATTTGGAGCCGTTAAGTCATAGCATGTTACTATTACTATTTGTTATCTTTATAGAGATATATAAATAAATAAATAAAAACTAATCCATTATGGATCCATTTTTTAGTGCAGCAAAGCCTTTTGCTTTTTGCACCCCATAATTGCTACCTATACCGCTTTAGTAAAGGGCACACCACATCGCACTGCCATTGTTGCAGTCCACATTGTGGCTTATGCATTGCTGCATTGGATTGTGCATTGTCGTCGTTGCTATTCCATCGATGTTTCCAGAAAAAAAAAAAATGAGTTTGTGTTTTTCTTTTACGTTCTATAATTGCGTTTGGAACTTTCTGAATTGCTTATTCCATATGGCTCCAGAATTGCCCTTTTCAGAATTTGTGTACATAGATAGTATTCATATTGGTTATTCTCTGGAATATGTTTTTGGAGTAAACATTTTAGATACATGTTTTAGAATAGTTATTCCAGAAAGGTAGTGGCATGCTACCAATACAAGGAAGATTTTGAGTAAATCTAAGTGCTCAACTATAACGTACTTTATCTAACCTGACATATTTTACCTTTTCATTTTCTTTCATAATAATATATTGAGATATATATATTTTGACACAAAATCCTACTATCTTTTGTATATTATGATATTAAACACATCGACTGTGTAGTAAAGACTCTTTTGAAATAAAGATTTAAATTTATTATATTGCAAAGTGATCATGTTGTTAATTAAATTCTAATAAAAACATAAGTCCATACTGCTTAAGGAGGTGACGAATTCTTCCTTCACCCCCAATACCCTTGTCCTGTACTTCAATAGTTCAGGGAAAAATACAAACATGTCCTTAAATGATAAATGGTAAAAGATTAAAATATCTTCTACTCCCATTAACCTCCTTAACCACTCTTATCCGATTTATTCTCCTTTTACTTGCATCTGATTCATTGCTTTACTATAGCATCCGGTTTTGTCATTGTATCTGTTTTTCACCTTCACCATCAGCAAAAGTGATCTGTGCGTGTGGGTGAGAGTCTGCAACATTCGCATCATAGATCTGGGAGGAGAAGCTGCATATTTGCTTCAATCTGAATTAAAGCTTTAAACAAATGAAAAGTAAAAAAAAATTATGTTTATTAGCAATTTGTAAGTGGTATTGATGATTAGGGTAGTTAATTTGATGATTGGATTGCCATCGACAGTGAGTCTGCATCGGAGAATATGAACTTCATATGAATCGAATGGAGGACATCCGGTTCAGTAATTTAAAAAAAAAAAAACAAAAGATCATTTAAGTCATTTTTACATGAAAAATTTTAACATTTTTAAAACTTACGGAGTTGCAGAACGAAGGTATTGGGGTGTAAAAAGAATCAGTCTTGAAAATTCTTCTTAAGGCTCCAATATGCAGTCTCAACTTTACATAAAAAAAAATATGAATGGATATAAATTTGACATAATATGTTAATTGATAAATGACACTGTTCATTTTCTTAGATTTTCTTTCTCGGATATTATAGATCTTATTTTGTAAAAAAAAATCAAATTTTATTTGCTTTTTTCCATATCTCATATTTATGTTTTTACTCATTAGTTATTTTATTTCTAATTATGTTTTATATAAGTGACTTCGACTTTTGATTAATCACTATCGGTATCGGTGTAATAGACGCTTCCATAAAATCATCTTTCTTGAGACGTCAGCATCATTGCACCATCATCATATATAAAATTTGGTACCACAAAAGTGTTTAAAGTCTTTCACATAGATGTTTTGTCCATGAATTGTAAGAATACCGTTTGTATCACTGGACTGTCTAATACATGTAACTACTGGAGTATGTGTGTTAGATTGCCTATTGCACTTGAAAACATGCGATTAAAGAATAATTATAGTTAAGGCTTGAATAAACCCGATTAGATAATCACTTAAGATAGTAGATTTATTCATAATTATAATATAAAAAATTAAGATTAAATGTTCTAAATATGAATAAGCATATGTTCATCAATTATACTAGAAAATGATTTATTTAAAGTAATATAAATTATTTAGGGATAATAAATATGAATGTTACCTATTTAAATGTTACATAATATTTTTGTGTTGTACTATTTTTGTTTAAGTGAAGAATCTTTGCTCAAGCGAAAAAAGGAAAATGAAACAAATTTTTCCCTTTTGAGTGATTTTTGCTCAATGGAATATATCTTTTGCTCGCATAAAAATCAAATTGAAGAAATTTTCTTTCATTGGAATGATTTTTACTCAAGTCAAATCATAGTTTGAAAAAGGAGGATTTTGGCCACCAAATGAGGGGCACCCGATGCATTATATGAATAATAATATAATTTATGGTTGTTGATATTATATGATATATGATATATATGATGTTGTGTGTGGGACGTAAATACCTTTAAGGTGTTATATATATTATGAAATATATGAATGAATGCATATGATATGTAATTGTATGATATACATTATACTGTATATAAACATTTATATGATATCGTGGATGTATGAATACGTAGTATGATATTGTAACCCTTCATAATTATGTAATAAGATATATTTGGGATATTATTATATAATATTAAGTATGAAACTGATTAATAAAATGATATATGATGACTATACCAATGATTTGAGCATATATATTACAACATAAAACATCGGATGGTGAGAACTAAAAAAACCTTATATCCATTAATTTTATTTGTACATATCTTGATGATATTGTCATGATTTAAAAAAATAGACTTAAAACCATTATTTATATTCTCTCAAACTACTCATGTATGTGGTTTTCTCTTTTTTCATTTTACCTACTTTCTCACTTCCTACCACAAAGTTTTTTTTTCCCTCATACTTTAAGTCCCTGTTTATTTCAGCTTACTATTTAAAAAAAAAAAATCTATTCTTAGGAATGTTCCATGATAGTATAACTTCCTATAATTATTCAAATTATTCTTATATTTATATTATTTACTTAATTTGATTTTTATATCATTAAATAGTTAAAATTTTAACTTTTTTGTCAAATTGTTTGTGTTTAGTCATTCAAGTTTTTGATAGTTTTTAGTTAGCCCAAAAGTTGTTCTATTTATTAAGAATCATATTGTTTTATAATATTATTATTTTTTTAAAACAACTGTATTCAAGTATTAAATATTAACTGATTATAACTTAACAAATAGAGTGTCTAATTGGATGTTCAAATGTTACTTATTTAATCTGACATTCAAGTTGTTGTTCATAATACTTGATAAATATGGAGCTTATTTTAATAATCTTAACAAATTATTATTATTGTTTCACCAATAAAGTTATGGAGTCTACAACTCTTGTAAAATAGGGTTAAGGTTTAAATAAAGAGTTAATAGGCTCATACCTCTTGATCCATCTTTAGATAAAAGAATTATACTTCGCACCTCCCTTTTTGCCAAACACACCCCAGGACCAAGAGAGGACATAAGCCCCCGACCTTGAGTCCAACAGGCGAATAGGCTTTAGAAACCTTTACTCTTTTTTTTTATGGGAGATGAGTAACATTATATATCTTTCAAATGTAACATTTATCCTAAGCATTGTTACTGGTAGCTTGACCCTATTTGCCTCATTAAAGTTATGGTGTTAATTTTTTTGTTTTTATGGATTTTCTACTTCAATGCTCTTATATATTTGGATATTATTTTTAAGTCTTTTAAGGTATTTAGAGATAGTACTTATGTCTATGTGTTTTTAATCAACTTAGATAAATGATTGGATACATATAAGTATATTTTCATGACAACAAACATATTTGTAACGTAGTTATAAATTTTAGGTCATGTTGATAACATAATTATAAACTTGGCAAATAATTAGAAAAAAATAAGAATGTACATTATATTTTTGTGATAATAAGCATATTTGTAATGCATTTACATAATTGTGACTTAGGAGTGTGTTGGCCTTTCATCACTTTATGACGTTCCAAATTAACACATCTTTCCGGTAGTGTGTTTTGTAATCTGAATTAACATGTCTTTCGGCCGTACTTTTGTGATTCCATGTTAACATACCTTTCGACCATGTTTTTGCAATTCGTATTAACATGCCTATCCAGTTGTGTTTTTTGCGATTTCATATTAGCATGCCTTTCAACCATGTTTTTACGATTCATATTAACACGTCTCTTCGGTCGTATTTTTGTGATTCTGTATTAACATGCCTTTCGGTCATGTTTTTGTGATTCGTTATTAGCACGCCTCTTTAGTTGCGTTTTTGTCATTCTGTGTTAACATGCATTCCGATAATATTTTTGTGATACGTTATTAACACGCCTTTTCGGTTGTGTGTTTTTGTGATTTTGTATTAACATGTATTTCAGTTATGTTTTTGCGATCCATTATTAACACATCTCTTAGGTCCTGTTTTAGTGATTTTATATTAACATGTCGTTTGACTATGTTTTTGTAATCCGTATTAACATGCCTCTTTGGTTATGTTTTTGCGATTCCATATTGATATGCCTTTCGTTCATGTTTTTGTAATCCATTATTAACACGCATATCTGATCGTGTTTTTACGATTTCATATTAACATGCCTTTCGGTCATGTTTTTGCAATCCGTTATTGACACACCTCTTCAGTTGTGTTTTTGCAATTCCATATTAACATGCCTTTCAATCATGTTTATGCAATTTCATGTAAACACGCCTTTCAATCATCTTTTTGTTATCCATATTAACACGCCTCTTTGATTGGATTTTTATGATCTCGTATTTCAATCATATTTTTAGAACCTGAACATTTAATATCTAACACAATAATACACAAAATTAAAAAAAAAACATAAAAGTTTTATTAATAATTACAACCTCATTAAAAATCCTTAAAAATAATTTTTAGTTTTGTGTTCCTAAATTATCCGACTCTTTACAAACATTTTATCATAAACATTAATTTTTATTATGGCAAACTATGTAATGAACTCCATTACCAATCATGTTTTAATTATTATATTTTAACACTAATTTATCTTATTGCATAAGAAGAAATTGAGAGAAAAATTTATTTTAAATATTAAAGGTGAATATATATGTTTTCTTTATGTTTATTTTTCAAAATATAATATTTCTAAAATACCATGAAATAATATTCTTAGAAAACTATATCTATTAAAACAACAGATTAGTATTTTCTAACTTAACCTAAAGTTTTTAAATTAATTTATTAAAATCATTCGTGATAGTGAAATAATATGTCGATGTATTATTATTTTTTAAATGTTGATATATGTAATTGTAATATGACAGTATGATCATTCATATATTATTTCTGTTTTTATCACATGACCGTATGATCATTCATATAATTATTTATAACTATTTTTGTTTTTATTACATATACCTATTTTGTTTCTATCACATATAACATTTTAATATTTACAATTAAAACTTATTTCATTTATCACATGTAACTATTTATGTTTTTATTTTTTACATATTTGTTTTTATCTTTTCCTTATTAATATAAATTTTAAAGAAATACTTATTCAAAATATAAATTAAACTAAACGATTATTTCAATCCTTTAAATTTTTGTTAAGATATAATTGATATGAAGTAGATTCAAATTATTTAAAGCTTTTGATATAAATATTTATTTAATAATAAAGTATTAAAAATATTATATATTTTTTATTTAAAACATTTTTAATTTAAGTTAAATAATATTTAATTTAAAAAAGTCTTCTTTTAACTTAACAAATAAGTATTTTATTCAGTTAAGCATTTTTCTGACATTTATTATTTTTTTCACAGTTACCTTCATTTTTTTTATTAATTCCACGACCTAAATTGTTTTTAACAATTTTTCTAAAAAATATCAATTATTATAATCATATTAATTTTATCTTTTTATAAACTTCTCATTTTTAATTTTGTTGAATATGGTTTTAATGTTCTTAGTTTTATGTTTTCTGTTATTTTATAATTCTTTTATTTAAATTTATAGAATCTCAAATATATTACTAGAAAAATTAAAATAAATTTTTTAATATAATAACTGCAATTATTATTATTATTATTATTATTATTATTATTATTATTAATAAAATTATGAGATTCAAATTTCTTGTAAAATAAGATTAACCTTAAATAAAGGTTTAGTACACCATACCACTTGATCCATCTTACACCTTCCTTTAGGATCAGGAGACGAGAGTTTAATATGCCGTTTGTATCCGTTCAAAGGAACTAAATTATTATTAATTTTAAAAAATAAATTTATTTAGAGTTTTTGATAATATAGAAATTAAATAAAATAAATTATAAAAAATAAAAACTAAAGAAGTAATTTATCCTAAAAACAACTATTTAAAACTCAATAAGTACAAAATTTAAATTACATAACTTATAATTATAATATGTAATCAAATAAAATATTTAAAATTCGATAAATGATACTCGAATTTCACCTGTTTTCCTAGAAGTTTGACACTGCAAATTTTGATAGATGCCATAAGAAGTCTTATACATTTATAAATTAATTGAAAGAAAACTAAATAGTAAATTGGGATTAGCGAAATTACTCCGGAAAAATCGAAATGTGACAAAAGCCCCATAAAACTAAGTTCGGTTTGATTTTCGATTCCCTCCTGCGCCTTCATTCTCTTTCTTGTGCTTTCTTTCGCTTTTTCTCTTCTTCCTTCTCTCTCTGCGCACAAATTCACACCCTCTTTCTCCCATCTCTAACAACACTAACAAACACTTCCCCAAAACAACATGGCAGGAATCAAACGTAAGAGAGGCCGCAAACCCAAAACCTCCGCCCCCGAAACCCTAGACATCCCCACCCCCGACTCCTCCCCTGCCCCCGTCACCGCTGCCGCCCCTAACTCCGCCGCCAACACTGGCTCATTGGAAAACGTCTTTTCCGTCGGCAACGTCGAGCTCATTGACAACAACGCCTCTCCCCACGTTCGCCGCGGCCGCGGCCGCCCCAAGAAGCTCCCCACACACTCAGACAAGCCCCTCTCTCTTGCCACGGGGCGCCGCCCCGCCCGCCCCCTAGACAACGGCGTTGGAGACTTTTCGGTTCCCGGCGACGCCGGCGTGTCCGCCTTGGTGGCGCTGGAGGCGGACACAGGGTGGGCGGCGCGAGTGCTGGAGATGGACTCCGTGGTGAAGGTGTTCTGTGTCCACACGGAACCGAATTTCTCGTTGCCATGGCAGCGGAAGAGACAGTACAGCTCGAGTAGTAGCGGGTTTGTGATTGGCGGGAGAAGGGTTCTGACGAATGCTCATTCGGTGGAACACTACACACAGGTCAAGCTCAAGAAACGTGGCTCTGATACCAAGTACTTGGCCACTGTGCTTGCCATTGGAACCGAATGTGACATTGGTAACTAACTCCTAACCTCTCACTCTGCCTGTTAACTTGTTTCCTTTATCTATTATTTGTCTTTGCAGCATTTTTTATGGATCTCAAATTGGAATTCGTATTTACATTGGATAGAAATTAAAGTTTTTTTTTTTGTGATTCACAATACTGGGTTCTCTTCTTGTCTGAGCATAGTGCGTGGTAGTTTTTCGGAAGTCGACATTCAATAGAGCAAACTGAATCATCTTTACTTTTAGAAATTCTATTTGGTTGAAAGGATTGAGTTTGGAAAAGGACCAGGAGTTTATTTTTAACCTACCAGGAAGGAGGTAGGTGTGAACGGGAGATAGAGAAGTTGTTGGAGGAGAGAACGACATCATTTAGCATTCTCAATTTCATTGTAATGTTATTTACTTTAATGGGATAAAAAGAGGAAACGGAGTGGAATCATAAAACAATAACTAATGGGGATTGAGTTATGATTGCCTCAAAAGAGGGTACATATGAAAATTAAAAATAAAAAAGAATCATAAGACAGTAGCAGTGAATAAGTGAAGGGAGTCCACATATATTTGTTACTGGACATACTTATTATTTGAATGAGATTAAAGTAATGTATACAAATATATTTTATCTGTACAATGACTTCATTAATGATCAATAAGTTGGGATTCAATATTTGAAAATGATTTGTTGATATTCAAAGCTTTTATATGAAATATGAAGAATAAGTTGTGTCAATCTTTCTCATTATGTGTTTTTGGTTGTATATACTCGTAATGGGTGTTTGCTAACACATTGGGAATCTACGTTCACTGTAAAATCATGTTAAAGTCAACTCAAAAGCAACTGTTTGTTGCCCCAGGGAGTCTAAAATATTACGAAGGAGGCTTTTTGGTTATACTTTCTAACACAGTTCAAATTAATGCATTTGATTTTACACTTGCAGCCATGCTTACAGTGGATGATGATGAGTTCTGGGAAGGGATGTTACCTGTAGAGTTTGGGGAGTTGCCTGCACTTCAAGATGCGGTTACTGTTGTGGGCTACCCAATTGGTGGAGACACTATCTCTGTGACCAGTGGTGTTGTATCGCGCATTGAGATTCTATCTTATGTTCATGGTTCTACAGAACTTTTAGGTTTACAGGTTAGGTTGAAATTATTAGTCTTCCGTCTTTATCATTTAATGTCTGTTTGGAAGAGCTTGTGGGGGGCTTATTTGAGCTTATGAAAATAGCCTAAGATTGCCAGGACCTTATTTTACCTAATCTGAACAAGTTTCTTGTGGGGGGCTTATGTGATTGGAACTTCCTGAATAAACATTTAATTAAGTTGTATAGCCCAAAACCCAAATTTACCTTTAGTTATGATTCATTTAGTGTATCCTGATTTCCCCTTGTTAAGGTTTTTTTTGCAGATAGATGCTGCTATAAATTCTGGCAATTCTGGTGGACCTGCCTTTAATGATAAAGGAAACTGTGTGGGGATTGCATTTCAGTCCCTTAAGCACGAAGATGTGGAGAATATAGGTTACGTCATTCCAACACCAGTTATCATGCATTTCATCCGGGATTATGAGAAGAATGGAGGCTACACTGGTAATATGGTAGCTACAAACTAATATGTAGATTTTACTTTTACAAGATGCTACCTGAGTGTGCTAATTTTTTCAAGAATTGAAGCTTTATATACTGAGATTGTTCTTTCTCAATCTGTTGTAAGGGTTCCCTATACTAGGGGTTGAGTGGCAGAAGATGGAGAATCCTGATCTGAGAATGGCAACAGGCATGAGACCTGACCAGAAAGGTGTGCGCATCAGAAGAATTGATCCTACTGCTCCAGAATCTAAGGTTTTGAAGCCATCAGATGTTATCCTTAGTTTTGATGGGATTGATATTGCCAATGATGGAACAGGTGAGTGGTCATTTTTCAGTTTCTTTATGCATTATGTGCAGTATGTAGCTTATATTTGCTTAGTTAAAAACTAAAAAATCTTTTGAGTGGAACTATCATTTCTTATTTGATGGCAACTCTAATAGAGGAAGGTAGTTGTATTAAACATGTGACCTCTTTTAGAATAATGGCAAAGTTGAACTAAACATGTCACACTCAGCTCCTCGGTACATCTATCAAATATTTGTGTTTTACATAAACTGTTGGTTTTATGACGAAAGTGCGTTGCTAAAAAAGCATAACACCTAAGTCCCTTTTTTAAGGAATGTCAAAAGTCAATTTTGGATAGAATTGATGGAGTGTATTTCTCTCCAGATCTGTCCAGGTTTGCCATTTGGATTAGCATTTATTTTGTGGTTAAGGTTTTGCGCTGCTGATTTCAGTTTAGATAAGACGATTAGAACCAAAAGTTTGCCATCTCTCATTAGTCATAGTACATTATTGGATCAATTCTTGATCTTTAGTAATAAATTCACTGTCTATATATTGGTGGACTGTTTTTTCTGTGTCTGTTTATTGTTTTAGTAACAATATTTTGACTTGATATAATAAGCCATCTTTCTTGTGGCCTATATATACATATCAAAGATTTGAGTTTAACAGTACACAATGTTTTAATCTCTTGGTCTTGGGTGTTCTTTTCAGTTCCATTTCGTCACGGAGAGCGAATTGGTTTCAGTTATCTCATCTCACAGAAATATACTGGGGATAATGCAGCAATAAAAGTACTGCGAAATTCAGATATTTTAAACTTTGACATTAAACTCGATAGTCACAGAAGGCTTATTCCATCACATAGCAAGGGCAAGCCTCCCTCTTATTATATAATTGCTGGATTTGTTTTTACAGCTGTTTCAGTTCCATATCTTCGTTCTGAGGTCAGTGGTTAATCCAGTATCCCTATGCTTTGATAGTTCGGCTATTAGGTGTCTTGGGTGATGCTGTTTGTTTTACTATTGTTTAATTGATATGGATGCTCTTGTAAAGTTTCTTCATACTGAAGGTTTAGTACTTCTATGAACTGGACAAACTTAATCTTATCTGCAATTTGAACTTGTGGCATATTCATGCCCATGTGGAAAATATTCATTATTGCTGCATGAAACTCGGGATCATGATTGATGAGAGCATTGAATTTCTTAGAAATTAAAATTATTTAATTTCTATAAAAATGTTACGCAGAATAATCTGGATTTTGTAGAAATATAAAAGAATATCATGCCATCTGCTGCATTTAGAAGGCCTGTATGACGTACAATAGTTTCTGTGCAAGGAATGTGGTGCAGTATAAAAGTTGGAGCTGGTGATTTTGTTTATTGGAATAGAAAGTTGTCATTATTTCAGTAATAATGACATGTAGGATTTTGAAATTATACGTATATAGGTTTCACTCTAAAGTTTTATGACATGAGAGTGTATATTGCACCTTGTACCTTTTATTATTTACTTCACTTTTGGCATTGACTAGTAAATTCATTTATTCAACCTGCATTTGCTAAATTTCTTGTGGATGGGGCCATTCCTTTACAACTCATTTTATCATCTATTAACAGTATGGAAAGGATTATGAATATGAAGCTCCAGTCAAGCTTTTGGATAAATTGCTGCATTCAATGCCACAATCACCAGATGAACAACTTGTTGTGGTCTCTCAGGTTTGTTTTCTTGTCAAGTCTTTTCTTTCTGCTGTTTCTCATAAGGATCTTAGAAAGTGAGATTATCTCTTTGACACTTTGAAGGTGCTTGTGGCTGATATCAACATTGGATATGAAGATATTGTTAACATCCAGGTTGTTAATGGTTATGTTCTATTTTTTTGCTTTCCTTGCTAACGGCTATATTGGCTTAACCACTCACTTTTTTACCGCCTTTTATTCTGTATATCTATGAAGGTCCTTGCTTTCAATGGTAAACCAGTGAAAAACCTGAAGAGCTTGGCCACTATGGTAGAGAGCTGCAATGATGAATATCTAAAATTTGATCTAGATTATGATCAGGTTCCCTAGCCATCCTTTCCCGTTTTATGTGCTTGTGTGAAAATGGCAGTAGCTTTATATCTTACTAATCCTCTTGTATGCAGATAGTGGTCCTTCGCTCGAAGACTGCAAGAGCAACTACTCTTGATATTCTTGCAACACACTGTATTCCATCAGCGATGTCTGATGATCTTAAGTCATGATCTGGATGACAACGTGGTAGATTATGCATCATGATCTCAAGTCATTATATACAGTAATCTAGTAACAATGATGCAGATGCGTAGGCTTGACCCTCGTGGTTCCGCATTTTGAAAGGGGATGAGAGGTAGAGTAAGCAGGATTCAAGATTTACATTAAAATTCATTATCTTCTGATACGTTGGCTTTTCTCAAATTTTGAGGGAACTTAGAGATGTAAAGAGTCATTACTTTCACCAATGTGACATATACCAGAGCAGGCATCGTAGAATAGGAACTAGATATTGGGCTGCGAAGTTTCAAAACAATATAGTGCATGTTTGGTTTTTCTTAATTTGAAAGTTGATCCGCATCCTGATAAACAAATATTTATAGCTTCCGCATCTTCTATAATATCTTGACGTGGTTTTTCCTGTTAACGTACATCCTCAGCGGGATGCAACTCATACTGAAAGATTATTCCCACATTAACGTATCTCGACTTGAAAGCTAGTTTACAATTTAAAGTACGAAAATAATCATATTTTACAAGCTAGTTTTTTTTTCTAGAATTAGCTAAACTTAGAACTCATTTGATATAAACCAAATCTGCTCCTTCGGGGTGAGTAACACAGCAGCAGAGAATATACTGTGAAAACGAGAGCTACCTGGCAACATAAAGTGTTTCACTAAGGAAGAAACACTAAAAATGAAGCAATGGCAATCCCCACTGGCTTGACCAAGCTAACAAATACAGGTCCTTTTCTTTTTATGCACCGAATCAGAACAGAAGTTGTCACAACAGTTCCCACAATAGCCTGCAATACTGTTTTCCACATACTAGGAACGAACTTACTAAACAACCCTCTTTTTATAATGGTTTCTAGTACGTGCTAACTGAATAGATTACAGAAATGAGGGAAAGTATTGTACTTTGGATGGTTCCAGACAGGAAATTGTAGGATGTTGTTGTTAACTGAGATAGATGCCTTTTAAGAATTATCGCCTACAGATATGCTTGACCAAATCAAGATCCATCACTAAAATTGGAGAATAAGTGGTCTAAATATCTAACGAGAATAGGAATATGAGCTGAGTAATATTCCAGGGTGCAAGAGGCACAGAGTGAATGGCAATGAAGAGACCTCCAATGACGGAGTGGTTGTGATGGAGAGGGTTGAATTCAAAAGATGCTGATGTGGTGTGGTGCACCGGAAGAGGAAGAGTGGATGGAATAGCAACTGATAAGCAAGGGTGAGATGGAGAAAAGAAATTATTGTTTTTTTTTAATAATAATTATAGTGGTGGTTAAAATCTACTAGTGAAAATTAATTTAATATAATGTTGCAAGGAAGGTAACGAGATATCTCGAAGAAATAAAGAATTTAATGCTAATGCACAAATAGACTGATAGTTTGGTGATAGATACTCTATTCAAACTTCACTGACTTCATTGATACCAAAAAATTTACATTCAAGTAGGTCTTTATGTTAGTTTGTGGAGTTGAATCTTGTAACAGTAAAAAACCTTGACGGTTACTTCCACGAAGGTTGAGTTCGTAACATGTTTTGAAGCTACCTCATACCTTAGTTTTTAAAATAAAAGTACCTAAATGATTGTCACATCATACAACGAAATCTCATGCCTGTTACCTGATTCTTAAATTTCTCTGGTAGCATACATTTAGTTAAAGATGGACAATCATGAACGCAGTACTAATATGTTTAATGACTACTTTATTTTTCTTAACATGTTCTCTTATGATTAAATATTTAATGTCAATGTATTTACTTTGAATTTTACTGATCTTCTTATTCTTAGGCATAAACACAGCAGGAAAGTTATCAAAATACAACTTTGATGCTTAGCCATTGAGTCCATGACTCTAAGACTAGATATGATACTTTTAACCAGACACTGTGATACTGAGAAATACTACTCATTATTAGAGGAATTATCACCGTGATTCATATATTTGTGAAGAACTCTGCTGAAAAACAGATTCTTTCATCACACCCGTGTCTGTTGAATATATTGATGAAGGTAAACTAGTATACACGAGTAAATGGTTATGCTAAAACATTTCTTTCACGGGATTGTCTCCAGTAGAGGACTCTCTTGGGAAGTTGGGAATGATCGTCCATCAACTTGGAAGCCTTTTGAGTTTTCCTCTTTGGATTGTGCCCACAATACTGTGTAAAATCCGATGGCGATTATCACTGCGCCTAGGACACTAAAAGAATGGAAATACACAAAACAAAGTCAATATAGAAATAATACTGTCAGCAAAGCAAATTTTACACATGCAATTAGCAAATCAAAGTCTACACATGCTATTAGAAAATCGGAGTTAGATAAGTGATTCAAACTAGTGGACGATTAATACACCACATGCAGTAATTGCATGTGTATATTTTTATACATATCACGTGTTTCTCCCTCCTTTTTCCAAGAGACATACTCCCAAAATGTACTGAGTGGTTTTTGATCTTTCCATGGTTTTGAGATTACCCCTAAAAGCTAAATCACCTTTGGTTGCAGTAAACATTGTTTTAGACCTGAAAACTCCCAGTTGAGTGAAGTCTCCATATATTTAGGCCTGAGGAATCCTGTCACGAGGAGATAAACCCCGACAACATAAAACTCTGGAAAGTTATGGTTGTTATCCTGAAATTTGAAATAGACAGACAACAAAAAATAGTGCTGATGTAATTGGCAGCCGTAACATCTCCAAGCCTATTATGGTTTATGCCGTAGTCCTTAGTTCATTTTACTGTTTATTATCAAAGTTCCGTGGCGATGGAATAACATAGCAAAGAAAATTTTGGAAATGGGAGTTACCTGCCAACATGAAGCGTTTCACCAAGGAAGATAACGCTCGAAAAGTCAGCAATGGCAATCCCCACAGGCTTGAACAAGCTAACAAATACAGGTCCTTTCCTATTTATGCACCAAGTCGTTACTGAAAATGTCAACACACTTCCGATAATAGCCTGCAATATTGTTTTCCACATAGGAAGAACGAGCTTAGCAATAAAGCCTCAATGGTTTGCAACTTGTTTTTGTGTGCTTGCTTTCTTAGTTTTTCGGGTTGTTTGTACGTGCTTACTGAATAGAATATAGAGATGAGCTCAATGTCGGGGCTTATTTTCCAGTCATTTAGATCCCTGACTACAATGAGAGATAGTATTGCACTTTGGATGGTTCCAAACAGGCAGTAGAAGGCTACTATGGTTGTCTGTGATGAATATCCTTTAAGAATTGATGCCTGCAAACAAGCTCAACCAAATCAGATCCACCACTAAAAAAAAACTGAAGACTTTTGCACCAATTTAGCTTAGTGATGTCAGTATCTAACCAAACTAGGCATCGATCTCACCTGAGTAATATTCCAGAGTGCGAGACAGAGAGAAGCAGTGGCAAAGAAGAGACCCCCAATGGTCCAGTTACTTGTTTGAGCCAAAAAAGATGGCAATGGTTGTGTCGGAGAGTGTTGAAATCGAAAGCTGGTAATGGGAAAGCCCTTGTAAAGGGTCACGAGTAATGCTCCAGAGATAGATAGCACTGTGCCCGTGACCTTGATCTGGCTTATTGAGCTTCCAATATTCAGCTTCTCCATCCTAGAATAAGGCAGTAAAAAATCCAACATCGTGGTTTCACCACCTTATGCAACAACTAAAAAGTAACAACATTTCAATATCCACACCTAAAACCTACTCACTTTAATATCTCTTTGTACAATTTTTAATCTGTTTAGGTCCTCACAATTTTGGAATTCTGGGACTACAACGGATTAAAAAAAATGTTCGTGTAGGAATTACACTTAAAGATAGAGCAAGCATAAGATTAAAGCTAGTTATTATCATATAAATAAAAGTAAAAGAAGAGAGGGTACCCGAAGATGACCGCTAGCACAAAAGTGATAGCAGGAGCCAAATTGCTCATGGCGGATCCAAGAGTGGGAGAGCTGTAGTCAATGGCGGTGAAAACACAATTCTGCATAACAGTTATGCTGCACATCTCCAATAAACAACGTTCTTACATTTTTGTTTAGGATAAAGTTTCCTTGCAAAAGAATAGGAAAAACAGGTAAATATGCAATTACATAGACACAAACATACATACCCAAGAGCGCCCAGGAGGAAGAACTTGCAGAGAAGAGCGAAAGAAAGGGGCGCTCTTGTGGTTCTGCAAAGTTGAAAAGTCGAAGGTTAAGACAATGTGAGTGATTTGAAAAGTGGAAGTGGTAAATGATGTTAAAGTTGAGCTTAGAAAGAAGGTAACAAGAGAAGACCTGTTGATGAAGAAAGCGAGAGGGAGGAGCATGAGGGTAGCAAGGGCGTTGGAGTAGACAACAAAGACAAAATGGTTCATTCCTGTGTCCATGGCTGCTTTGCCTAAAGTGGAGAGTCCCACATCGAGGCACTCAACCATGATCATGGCTGCAAATGGAGTCCATTCCAGCAACCTTTCTCCAACTCCCATTTCCTCCATTTCCGTCTCTGTCCATGAAAGTTGCCTTCTTATTCAACACATCTTCTGATACGATCTGTAGTACCACACCACCATTATTGCCACAAACCATCACTACAGTAGTTGAAAGATGTCTCATCACAAAAAGAGGAAAAACAAAAACTAATTACTCCAAAATATATTTAACTTTTAGTACAATAAAAAAATCCACCCAACAACTTTTATTAACTATTAATATAATATAATATAATTAATTTTGAAAAAACTATTGAAAATTAAGAGCTTTGTATACTAGTATTTATTTTATTTAACAAGTAATAATTACTAAATATCAGATCAATTACTTTAACTATTAATAAAATTCAAAAAAAAATAATAGAATTAAAATTTTAAAGCAAATATATAACAATGACAAAAATGATCAACCACCCTTCAACTCCACTTCATGGAATTGATTTAATTTAAATTTATTTATTTGCTTCATTTATAATTAAGATGTCAGATTAACAGCTTTAAATTTATTAATTTATTAAATTATGTTTTAATTATAAAGATGGGATATTTTTATGGATACATTTTATATCTTTTATTTTACTCATATGATCATCATTTTAAATAATTATTTCTCTCGTATTTTTTAAATACCTCCAATATTTTTCGAAACACCAAATTACGAATCACCATGATTTATTATTTAACTTTTATTATTACCTTTTCAAGTTTTCATTTATTAAAAAAAAAATACATAGATACGTTTTTTTTTTCTAATTGGTATAATATCAGTTAATGTTGAATAATAACTACTATAATTTTACTAATATTTTATGTGTTAAATAACTTAAGTAAAAGAATAACAAAAATAGTGACTAATCTATTCTTAGTTGGACTTGTGCGCCCAGAAATAGTGTATATCATAAGTCGATATCACCTAATTTAATAATAAATAATTGCAGTGATATAATTATGTATATCTTGTTAATTAATGTTTAATTAATTATAATATTCATATAAAGCTTCATAACAACATTTTGTAATTATACAGGAAGCATTAAAATCCTAATGAGAATATAAAAAAAAATGTGAAGATGTAACTTTTATTTTTAAATAATAAATTATTACGAGTTCATATAAATATTAATTTTCGGACTAGAGCTCCATTTTTTATACATAAGATTCAAATCGTCATTTATTTTAAGGCAGTGTTATTTTGACACTGCTAAAAGCATTCCACACCATTTCACATCTAAAAATAATATTATTTTATTGAAAAATAATATTTTATTAATAAAAGTAAGTGTGAGATGGAAGTAATTTTATTACAGTGGTGTTAAAATATTTTTATTCTTATTTTAATTCTCGAATTTATAAAGTTTTATTTTGTTTTTATATTATAAAATGCAATTTATTTTAATACTTTTCTTGATATTAAATATTAAAATGAATGATATTTAAGAATATTTTAAAACTTTTTTTTATCTTACGCAACTAAAATATCAATTTTCAAATTATATGTAGTTTTAACATTTCTAGTTTATCTTAAAATAAGTAATGTTTCCATTTTACAATGTACTATTAGTTATATTTTTTTCCTAATTTACTCTTGTAGATTAATTAGTTATTCATTGAAGTATCACAAGTATCTAACTCTTCATTTAGTATATTTATTGTGAGTGAAATTATTTTATTAAAATCATATAAAAATACTTACTATTTTTCTTCAGGTAGAAATTTAAAACTACATGTTAATTAGGAAGTACTATTATTTTACCACTAAGAGGATGAATTGAATGACACTTAGTTCAATTATCTACAAAATCAATTAGTGATAGTTTATAAAGAAAAACTGTACACAAATCTAAATAGGAGGGAAGGCTACATTTCTGCAAGCCTTCTAATTGGTGTTGTCATAAAAATATATCTCAGATCTTACTGCTTTTTTTTTTTTTTTTTTTTTTTTTTTTTTTTTTTTGTTTTTCTATTTATTAAAACTAAAATTTGAAAAAATAAATATAATTTTTTTTTTTAAAATGTTTTATGAA
>Ga0099824_1002786_pt1 | contig 25601 bp, 12 predicted proteins | sample SiratrowhiteBW_FD_76837 | JGI IMG/M metagenome (GOLD analysis project Ga0099824, IMG submission 76837) | Root nodule microbial communities of legume samples collected from California, USA - Siratro white BW | ecosystem: Host-associated > Plants > Roots > Nodule | place: USA: California...
ATATATATATATATATATATATATATATATATATATATATATATATATATATATATATATATATATACATGTACTTTAAAAAAAATATATTAAAAAAAAAAACATACTTTTGCCACTACAAGTACAAACAAAAACTATATCTTTTGTAAAAATACTACCATTTCGGCATTCCAAAAGCCACATACACAAGCTCAAAACACATTGAATCTGATACAAGTTACAACCCAGTCCCATAGTGTTCTAAAAAAGTTTATATTCCAATAATTTCATGATGGTCATTGAAGTATATGATATTGTTATTAATCTTGTGGTATGCTTTGGTTCTTCTATCAGGTAGTTCTTAAATATTTTTATGTGATTTTCCCTCCATTTAGAAATTCATCATATATAATCAACTCTATCCATCAAATCATCAAGTCAATTTTCTTTCTTCTATCATTACGAATATATTTATTCACACAAAGTGAGCTAAACACAACACATTTTGTTTTTCCCTTTTCCTTTCACACATAAATTAATCAGAGATAACCAAACAGAACTATCGATGACAAATCTGCATAACTCTCTGCTCAGAAACTTCCTAATGAGAACCTTTGAACAGTTAATTCACACCCTTTGGTTGAATTGAAGTTATAGTTATTTAATTTCTTCATAATACTTTCACCCTTTGGACGAAGAGTTGATACAACATCAGCCACTGTTAGAAATATGTTCTCCAATGACATCTGTTAACTTAAGGATGTCATTCATATAATATATAGAGAACGAATGGTTAAATGCATGATATGCTATTCATATAATAAATATATAGCTAACTTATGATTTCAAATAGTCATTAAAAAAAATTTGGTACTAATCTCCATCTGAAATGGTAAACTCAGAAAGTGGTTGCAGATTCTTCTGTTATTTTGTTTTCTTTTTAATTGGAGAATCTGTTTTGATGTCTGATTATATTCATAATTATTTCTAACGACCAGTTTTTTTATATAAAGTTTATAATAATTTTACAAAATTAAAAAATTAAACAAAGGATTAAGAATAAAAATGTAGATTTGGTTCCATCATGCTCTCGTATGTTTGATCTTTCCTCGCAAAAGTCTGACAAAAAAACAAGTAGTTTTAAGGAAAACAAAACTGAATGAGGGCACATTGGATTCCATCTACTTGCAGTTAGAATGTCATGTCAAGTTTACAATTTAAAATTAATAAAAAAAAAAGAGAGTCCTTCAATTTAGTTCTTCAATGAAATAAGTTTAGATGGAAATCAATTAAAAAAATTAAAATAGAATAACAAACTTAAAATATTTAGTTAAATATAAATAAAGAAAAAACGAGCAAAGCAATAAAAAAGAGAGTGAAAACTAATAAAAAATAGAATAACATATCTCATTACTTTTAAAATTTATTTCTTCTCTGTCACTTTCTTTCTCCACACGTCATTTTAACTAACAAAACAGGGACCTAACTTGGTAGGTTAAAGAGTGTAAACAAATTTATCTAATAGAACCCCTAATCTTTTTTTTCTTTCAATTTTTCCATCTTTCTCTCAACATATATCCGTCTTTTAACTCGTGCTGTAATTGATAGTGTATTAATGATCTTTGTTATGTTAAGGTGATTACAATTATATAAATATTAATTTTTACAAAGTTGAATTATTGTTTCTTTACTTGTATGGCACCAAATATAACAAAATAGATAAAATATTAATAAGAATGTGTAACGTGTAAATTGATATTAATTTTTCAATTTAATTAAATTTTAAAAACTTTTATAAATTTAAATATTTTCAATTATTTTTCCACTAAAAATATTAGTTTTATCACATATCAAAATAATTCTTATTTTGTTCAAATACTTCCTCATTTAATTTTATTGTCAACAAGATAGCATTATTATTATATTTGCTTTTCTCTTTTTCAAGTTGTTGATTAATTTGTATATATTTTTAAATGTTTTTCAATTCGTTAGTCAACTCTATTTTGAAGATTTTTTAAAAAAAGAATAAAAAAATTGGTCAACAAGTTAAAAAATATTAGAAATAAAGAACAAATTGATAAATGAGTTAGAAACAAAAAGACAAAAATAAATTTTGTCATCTTTTAATGTCATCCGTCAATCAACATATTATATAGACAAAAATAAAAAAAATATTTTAAATACTTAATGTAATACAAATTTTTAATACAAATTTAATTAAAAATACTTAAGACTTAATTAAATATAATCCTTAAATATGAACATTTTTCATAAAAAAGATACTATAAACATTCTATTTTAGATAGTTGTGTCTTAAAGTTTGATTTATTTCACGTTTCTTCTTATTTGAAAAATATAGTTTACTTCTGATTCTCTAATAATGTATATGAACAATTTGAATTTAATTCTTAATTGATTATGACTATTAATATAAAGTATATAATTAAGAGATCTATGGTTTTTATCACTCGTCTTTCCTAACTTGATATACTCCATTAGTTAAAATACTATTAGAAAACAATTATTTATGACAAAACAGTACATACATGAGATCACTTGTTTGGTGAAGGAATTAAATAACATGGTTAGATTATTAAACACTTAGAAAATTTAAGAACATACTAATTGAGAGCAATAAAGTTAAATCATCCATAGAAAGTTAACATTAGTGATATCTGATTTTCATTGTTTATATAGTCATATAATAGAAGTTATTATCTAATTACTAGTTTAATTTTTAGGTGGTTTGAATTCACACGTTCTAGCTTATTCCTAATGTTAATTAGTACAGGTAGGTATTTACATGTCCCTGGGAAAAAAATCTAAAACCAATAATTTTTTTATTGATTTCAATTAGTTCAGATTTTTCTTAAAAAAAATTGCACCAGTGAACCAAACTAACCTAGTTATGAAAAAATGCTATTGTGAAAATGTGTAGATTGTATTTTGAGAATAAAATAAAAAATGTTTTTCGATAATAAAAAAATACATCATTTTATCTTTTTATAAACAGTGTTTTTTATGATTGACTTGTATACACTAAATAATTACATAGAAATAGTTCTACCACAAAAATTAATACATAACAACTAATAATATAATTTTTTTTTGTCAATAATTTTATCTTACTTCATCAATCTATAAATTTAACGGTTTTGATTGAAAACTGCTAACAGCACAGTATATTTAATTATTAACCCTTATACTTATTAGTTTTTGTACTTTATTAATACATGTATCATACTGTACATTTTAATGAATTGTTCATAAGTAATATCTGAAAAAACCGTAATTGTTTTTAAAAATTTTCAAGTTTTTATTTGTAATAATTTTTCACATTTTTTTTATCAATGAACTAAGAATAGCTTGTGAGGAACAGAAAAAAAAGCTAGAGAGAAAAATTTTTGTTTTGATTACAAATTACAAAAAAAGGTTGATCCAATACGTTAAACTTGTGAGCCCAACACAAATCCAATCTAAACGGACCAAACTATCCATATTCGTAGCTCTGAAATTAGCTTTACAGGTTTGCTCATATCATTCTCTCATGGAATTTAAGACATCTCAAATTTATAATAAATATATATTTTTTAAAATTTATAAATTATATTTTATTCAAATATCTAATAAAAAATTAAATTTATGATGAATAATTTCTATTTTTATACAAGTTTATTTTAAGCTATGAAATTTTTTAGGAAAATATTACATTTAACTTAAAAATAATATAAAAATAAAATGGAAAGAAGCACGAAGTTAAACATTTTTCATTTAAAAAATATAAAATGTTTTATATAATTTTTTTAATATCTATTCTAATTTATATATAATGAGGATTGACTTCAAACACAAAATCTAGAGGTGATGTTTATCATTGTGAAAGGTAATTGATATCGAGTTATGTTATTAAAAAAGAGAGAGGGAAAGGGATATTGATTAAAATAAAAAAATTAGAGTGTGGTCACCCTTCTATAAAAGTTTAAACCAATGTGTGGTGTGAATTTGCAATTTTTTTTTTCCTTATGGTCAACCGAATGAATTTCATTTGAGAAAATGGATCGTTTTGTTTAACTATGTCGCCATTAAATATAAGAAATAATTTACAACCATAATATATAATTGTAACCACATGATAATTTTTTTATTAAGCAGAACTGCCTCCAAAACTACGACGGCGTTACAAGTGTTACTTCATAAGATAGAGTTTAAATTTGTTTTATTTGGCTAATCCTACATGCATAGTCCAAATCTTACAGTGTGAATTAGGTTTGACATGACTTGATAAGGGATTACTAATCCAATAATGCTTAATTATTATAAGAAATGAGATAATTAATATTAACAAGTCATATCAAGCATAACTAGTGATTACAAATCTACATATCCACATGACACTGTTCTTTTAGCTTTCTCCATTTAATTAATGAACTTCAACACCTTCCTACCTTTTAACGTCTCTCCTTCCCACCTCTTTAAAATTTAAAGATTCGATTTTTATCACAAGTAAGATCTAAATTAGATTTAGACAATTTTTATTATTCAAGTCTAATTAGAAAAATTAAAAAAAATGATTATCAATAAATGAGATGAAATATATAAATATATAATTTTTTTATCACAGTCATATTAAAATAAATACGTAATTTAGAGCAAATTTGCAGAATAAAATAGTAAATCGTAATACAAATAATTCAGGGCAAATAATCACTAGTTAAGAAAAAAAAAATAACATGGGACAAAAATTGAGAACGTTGACCTTAATTTTATCAAAGAATTATAAATCCAAAATAATATTTGATTATAAATAAAATACCTCAAAAAACACGACTCACTAAGTATTTTAATAAAAGAGGTAATCTTATCACTTAACTACAAAAGAAAATAATTAATTCACGCAAGCAAGTCATTTGATAAATTAATTGATTTAAACTATATTGTTTTTTAAGAAACTCATTCAACAAACTCATATTTTCAATAAAAAGAATTTCGTCATCACTGTAAGTTATTTTTATTCTTATTCATTATAATAGATTATAAAATGTATTATATATATAAAGGAGTCCTACTTTGTATAAGGGATATAAATGTTTATAAATATTTTTTAAAATTTAAGAATTTTTTAGTAGAAGAATTATTAAAAATACTTCTGAATTTTTATTCAAAGAAATTTGCAGTACATAACTTACCATGCCAATGAAATACTTGACACAACTTGATAAATACGTGAGAAAATACTTAAGTATTGTAGAAGTCAAGAATAATAAATACTCTAATGATTTTTATTTAAAGGGTTAAAGCTATAATATTAATGAACATGGTTTTGCAAGTAATTACACATTTTTTTTTAATTTTAACCTTATAAATATATAAAAAATATTGTTTTCGTCATAATGCATAAACTTAGAAAGCTGAAGATCATATTAAATGAGAACAGTCAATTTAAATCATACAGTACCATTTCGGCATCCCAAAAGCCAATCAAACAACAATACAAAATGTCACTCTCAACTTATGAAGATTCTGATTTTTACGAAGGTTTATGAAGATTCTGATACAAAACAACATATTTTAAGAAAAATTATATTCCAATAATTTGGTGATGGAGATTGAAGTATATCATACTTTAAATCATGTGGTATACATAGATCACCAGATATAGCAAACTCTTACGTGAGGCATTTTTTATTTGTGACATTTCATCCATTTAGAAATTCTTATAGTTAATTCCATCCATCAAATCATTACATCTCATAAAGAAAATAATTACTTGAACAAAGTAAGATATAAACACATTGTGCAGTACAATCAAACCATGAACCACTTTTCTTTACATTTTCTTTATACATCATCTGGGTATAGATTAAATAAAACCAAACACAACTATTCATGACAAATCTACGTAACACTCTGCTCATGCATCTTTGACTTCAACGGTTGAGTTGAAGCAGTTATTTTCTTTCATCATACTTCTCCTTCACCCTTTGGACCAAAAGTTGAAACAGCATCAGCCACTGTTAGAAATATTTTATCTTCTCCAATTAAGTCTGTTAACTTTGATGCATGCAGCTTCTCTATCACAATTGGCCCTGGGTTTGCCAAGATGAGCTGTCAAAACACAAAACAGACACAATTAGTACAAGTTGTTTTCTACTGCATATTGTTATTATTGATCACATTAATTGCACGCAACAAACTCATTTAATTAATTAGCTCACTTAGACTATATCACTGTCAAGCAAATATGATATAGGACATGGACCTTGAAATTCCTTATCATTTTTGGCAAATTTTAAGAGTACAGAACGAAACAAAATCTGTACCTAGAGACTTTTTCAAAAGGATTTCTACAGAAATTAGAAATGATTATTTAGTTAATCATTAATTGATTACCTGGACTTTTCTTTTCTGAAGGTTCTTGTATAACTCTTCAAAGGCATGGATGCCACTGGTGTCAATATCAGTAACAGCTGCAAGAATAATATGGTAGGATGAATAGCTTCATTCATCAAAATTATTATGGAAAAACAGAATGAAAGGATTTCTTAGGAACCCTTACGTGACATCTCAACAGTGAGATAATCTAGTCTGGACAATCCACTTGCTGTCCTTTGGGCTTCTTCATCACTCAGCCATCTCAGAATTCTGCAAAATAATAGTTTCCAAATTTCAATAGAGACTAGTATTTACCATTTTAAATTATGTGAGTGTACAATGCTACAAGCACACATTGTTAGCAATAAGAACAGTGATTTACCTCTCCTTGATATAGTTGGAGTTTGAGAAGTAGATTGCAGAGTCAACCCTGACAATGAGCATGCCATTAATTTGGGTTGCTTTGGGGTATTGCTGGACGTTCCTATAAACAGTAGTTCCTGGAAGCTTCCCTAGTACTGCAGTCCTTGGCCTTGTCACTTGTAAAAGAATTTTGGCAAAAGATATAGCCACCTGCATAAGGAGGGATAAGTGAATATATGCAAAAAAGATAGAAACCCTTTTCTGAATCTTGTCTTGATTTTCTTATTACCGCGATTAGAAGGCCAATCTCAACACTTTTGAAGATAACACCAAAAAAGGCTCCCATGCAAGCAACAAAATCGAACTTGTCAATCTTCCATAGAAGAATCACAGCTTCAATGTTCACAAGGCCAATAACGGCAGCTATTATAATGGAAGCAAGCACCGCATTTGGAGTGTACTTAAATAGCGGCGTAATGAGTAGCAGAGTCAATAACAGAACTATGGACATAACGATGTTCGATACTGCAGTTTTACAACCGGCCATGTAGTTCACTGCCGACCGAGAAAATGAGCCTGCATAAAGATCAGAAAAAACTCCTATTAATATGACAGTTTTAGCTAGAAGAAATTTGTATAAAGAGGCTTAAACAAGATTTAATAGTTTTACCTGTAGCCACATAGCAAGATGTTAGAGAACCAACAATGTTCATGGCTCCCAGTGCCATCATTTCTTTGTTACCATCCAGTGCATAGTCTTTCATGGCAGCAAATGTCCTCCCAATTGCTACAGCTTCCTGAAATTCGGGGAATTTAGCTGTAAGAGAATGAAAACAAAAGGGAATTTTGCTTGTCTGAAGTAGGAGACTAGTTACTTACCGTGAGAGCTACCATACCAGATATCACACCAATCCGAATACCGGGGCCTAAGTATTTTCCACTGAAAAAGATCTCACTGGCAGATGATGGATTCACACCCTTCTTAACATGTTTCACCTGAAATTAACATACTTTTAGTTTCACAGTGCTTAATTTTGTTTCGACCACTCACCCAATTCTATGGTACTTACAATTGCCACTCCTTTCTTGTCTGCCCTGGTAATGAAGACAAAAAAGGTAGACACTATGACAGATATCATAGGAGAAATTGCAGCCACCCAAAAGAGTTTCTTATTCCTTTTAGCCTGTGCATTACAACAGTAAAGTTAAGTTATGATGATGAAAGTTCCAAGAAAAGGGGCATCAAAGAAGGGAAGTTTTTGTTGGCATCCTTACAATATACTTGGTTGCAAGAAGGAAAACCAAGAATGCTAATCCAATGACTATTGTCTCCCAATTCCACTGCAAGCAAAGATTAAAGCAAATTAAGTACTAGCCCCATTTTAAAGTGAATTTGTAAGCAAAATGAAACCTTACCCCGTGGTGTGCTGATTTAAACACCGTGCGCATGACAGAAACAATATCAGTTTTCCTGGTGAAGTCTTTTATGCCAAGCAAACCCTTCAACTGTTGCAGTGCAATTGTAATGGCAGCTCCAGCCATGAATCCCACAATGGCAGCATGAGACAAAAAGTCAACCAAGAAACCAAGCCTGCAAATCACGTTTAGATTGCAACACAAGACGAGAGGGATTTAGGCCAAGCAAGAAAAACAATGAATGAAAGAGAATCATTTACTATATATACCTGAGAACACCAAGTGCCAGTTGAGTGACTCCTGCGAAGAAGGTGGCAGTAAAAGCAAGACGCAGGTAATCATGACTTTTGAAGTCGCTGATCTCATCGCTCAGCGTGGTCCCAAGCAAGAGGGACACAACAGCTACGGGTCCAATGGCAATATCTCTCGAGCTTCCCATGAAAGCATACACAAGAGGACACACAAAACTTGTGTCTGCAATAGTGAAGGAAAGCCAAGTCATGAAACTGAAAAACTAAGATGCAAGATCTTGCTTAAAACAAATCAAGATTCTCTCACATAGTGCATATTGGGGATCCAAATTCGCAAGCTTTGCGTATGCAATGTCCTGCCATGCATTTACACGTCAAAAAGTTATCATCAAAAAACACATTTCAAATGACATGACAGTTTGTAAGAAATAATTGAGACTGAGGGAGGCTTACCTGAGGGATGCAGAGACTTGCAATGGTGAGTCCAGAAATGAAATCACCCCTGAATTTTTTAAGACTGTAATCTTTGCCCCATTCAAAAATGGGGAAGAGAGATTGCAGACACAATAGAAAGAGTCTAAAGCCGGTTTGGTCTTTGAATTTGTGCAAGGGTTTGTCTGGGAAGAAAGTCTCAACCACAGAATGTTTGATCTCTTGGAGAAGTGTCTGCTTAGGAGGAGATCCCACCTTGTGAATCTGCGGCAAAGAATCTCCATGTCTACGTGAAGATGCCCCACTTCTTATTATTTCCCCCATGGCCTCGTCACTCACACGCTGACTCATTTGATCGCTTCACCTGAAAACCACACAACAGTTTAGTTATATGCATTCTGTGTGTTTTCTGCATGGTCACATTTTTCTGTCATGTGAACTTTCTCAGATGCAAATAATTGACCTTAAGACACAGTCCAAGTACCAATGATGTTACAACCTTGATACCCACGAACTTCTTGTTCTTTGTGTGATGAGACCAATGCTTTATATAGGATCAGATATGAGAAGTGCTCGGAAATGTCAACTTTAACTGATGTAATGTGTGAGGCTCAACTTCAATTAAACAAATTGTAATTCTATTTGTTAATGTAAGTCAACCTAGCAACTAGGTACCCAAGATTTCGTACACAAACGTTGTATATTGTTTGAGTGGGAGGGTTAAAAGGTTGAATGAGAACATAAAAAAGGGGTTATGATATAGAACACTTCAAAACGAATTCTCACTAGCACTTTTAGGTAGAGACAAGTCACAAAGCAATGTGTGAAAATGGACTGAAGCAAAGAATGAAGAAGAGTTTCGTTTGGTTTTTCCATCATGATACTAACTAGGTATACAGAAAATTAAATCAAATTATTTTTCATTAGAAATAAAACTGATTTTTAAATATTTTAAATTGTTAAAGAATAAAAATGACTATTTGTGTACAATATTTTTAATTAACATATAATATTATTAATTTTTTCTTGTCAGTTTTCTAAGTGTGACTTGTTGGCATGCTGTATGAGATCTCACCAGGTTTAAAGGGGACACCAGCAAAACAAACTTTATTAACTGTTACATTTGCAAGAAATTATTCACTTATTATATTGTTACTTTTAACATTTTCCAATATTCGTCAAGTCCTTTTAGTTGATATAAAAACTTACACCAAACACATGTCATTGCATTTACCGTATTGTAATATTTTCAAAAATAAATTTTCAATAATTTTTTTTCTTTTATTACACTTATAATAATTTAAAGCACAGCAACTTACATATATTTTTTACATGAAATTTAGCGATACTAAATAAATACATAAACCATGAAATAAACAAACTACTATTGAAACATATTGAGTACCAAGAGTTATTTCACAATGACCTTTGAACAGATCATGGCACTATCTATTTATTTCCTATTTGGTGGTTTTAGTTGTACAAAAAATGTAATTGAATTCACATGCGAATCAGATATCTGAAAGAAAATATAACTCATTACACTCTTGAAATTAAAAGCCCTATAAAATCTGCTATATTTAGCAAGGAAACAGATTTTTTTTTTTTAAAAGAGAAGCTAATAAATTAGCAAATATAGGTTATAGGGGAAAAAATAGTAAGACTATAAGATGTTATAAAGGTTTGGTTAGGATAATTTATTAAAAAAATGAAAGTAAAAACCAAAAACATGTAGTATTAGACAGAGGCTTTGGTTTGAATGAATGGGGACAATATTGTGTCCAAGTTCATGAAAAAATGAATAGAATGAAGGCGTTGACTGCTAGTTTATGATAAGGAGATTACAGCAGAGCATGTTGCATAGCGTTGACTATAAATACAATTCGATTTTATACGTCTTATTGTACTTTAGAATGAGACAGATAATTAAATACATTATATATAAGGATAATTTATTTGCAATAATTTATATAATAAATGATTTTTTTTAATTTAAATTCTATTTTATCTCAATCTTTCTTGTAAGAAATGTTCCAACATTGTGGTATGTTCATTTGCATTTTTTTAAAGAGGATCGCTTTTCAAATTATGACTTTCTTTAAATGTGTTTTTTTTTATCGTTTTTCAAAATAATTAAAAACAGAAAAAAAATCTAGTTAAAATAAAAAGTTCAATGTTTCTTTGAAAATAAATATTTTTCAGGATTGTAAACAAGCATAAAATATATTTTCTTTAAAAAAAATATTCAACAAAATCACTAGAAACTACTGATTACAATATATGCATATATGTTGAAAAAAGTGTGTTGAGAAAGTGGTTACTAGTATATAATTTTTGAGATATTTACATGCTTTTATTTTAGATAAATACCTAAAAAATATTATATAGATGTAAAGAATAAATATTTCACCACGCACACAGATGATCTCAAATAGTCATGAAAAGTGGTTACCAGAATCTCCAACTCAAAGGTTATGGTTCGTTTTTTTAAGAAATAAAAACTTAAACTATAAAGTTGAAACTCTATTGTTAAATTGGTTCCACTGAATTATTATTCACGCTATCGTATATTTGATGTTTCCTAAGCAAAAGTCTGACGAAAAACAACTATTTTTATTTTTTATTTTTTAAAAAAGGAAAACATAACTGGGGAAGGAGTTCAGTGATTTGCATCTCCAACATGCAGATTTATTTTATTATTTCATTACTTCGCAAGCTAATCATAATATTGGTGTGATTATTTTTATTAATCCGTTATCTTGAAATAATAAAACTAAGACCAGATTACTTATTCTGTACATTACTCCATGTTGATTATCGATAATGACTGTCTTCGATTGTTTATAATTTGCACTTACTTTCATCCATGCAAATGAATTAAAATACAAAAGGATGAGATATTTGATGAATGAAAAGGAGAGAAATAAAGATAGAAGTGGGAAACGATTACTTAAATTATCACTTGATCTCTTAATAAAAATACAAGATATTTTTTTTATTAAGTAAATTATCACTTGATCTCTCAATCAGAATGTTATGTGAAGTTAATCCTATTATTAATAAAATTAATCTTTGAGTACACTTGTTGTTAAACGTCTATGATGATAGCTTTGTAACCTACTTGTTGCAATGTTAATTTAATACATGCACATGAATCCACACGTTATTCCTGTATGTATAGTTAGAGACTAAAATAATTAAGGAAAAAAAAAAGTGTACGACGATATATTCTCTTAAATATATTGGTTGAATTATCTAAGAGTACAAAATTTTGTGGGTTTATAATCTATTTAATGAATCGCACTCAAGGCTTATTAAAACTTTAAAGGGAGATGTATTTTATTTAAAAAAGTTAAAATACTATTCTTTACGTAACTTTATAGCTTCTAAGTTAAATGCATTTTAATATCTACCTCGTACATTTTAGTTAACTTTGTAAATTTGTTATTATTTAAAGAAAATGATTAAAGAAAAACAAAAAAGTTCAGAAGAAAGGAAGCAAGTCATAATCTCTTGCGAAGTTAAAAAAAAAAAAAAAAGGGAGTTACATTTATGAAGAAAATTCAGGATAATGTTATTAAAAGTTATAGTTTCATTAGGTTTTTCCGTTACAACGTTGGATTTTTTTATTTTCTATGGAGTCGAGGGGAGAAATGTCACGAAATTTATATTTAAAATTGAAAATATATTTTACAAACAAATATGTGACTTAGTAATTTTTTTTTGTTGAATTATACAAGTTAAAATTTATGTAAAATTTAAATAAAAACAAGAGAATGCTGCAAGTATCAATCTAATATCATTCTACCATTTTTTTTTCTATTAGTTGAAATTTTTGTGTGTAACTAAGTTAGATAACACCCTCCTAATAGGCCAACCCTAGAATTGATAACAGAGAGAAATTATTGACCTAGTGCATTTGTTATGATATCTATAACACTTTTGATGCTTACCATTCATAGTTGCATAATCTTTGAACTTTTTTCTCAACCTAACTTTGTCTTCACACGCCAAGTGTAGATCCATTGTAAGTGTTGAAGTTAAACAATCTTAAAATGATGTAGTTGTTGTGAGGTTCAAAACAATTGCTCACTTCTCGTAAATACAAAATGCAATTTTTTAAGTTTTGAGGGATATCTATGGAAGAAATTATAATATAATCTTAATTTACTTCTCGTAATCCTCATTATACTATATTATTTTAAGATTTTGTATCCATTTTTTCTCCCGTGTAAGGGTATTATAATTTTATTTAATGAAATATTATTTACACTTAACCTAAAAAATGTTTATTTGAAACAAAAGTTATTTTTAATGTAAAAAAATAATGTGTTTATTCCTAATACTCGTTGTTTAAGACCTAGAATCTTAAACTTATTGGCATAATGGAAGATTTGTCTATATATTTAAGATTTATAAAAATTAACAAGTAACCATATTTCTTTATTTTTCTTTTAAACAATTATTTTTTAAAATTTAATTATATTAAACATGTTAGAATCAATGTTCTAGAAAAATAATTAAAACATGTTTAATTTTAATATGTAAGGACCTTTGCATGATTAAATTTTAGGATCAAGGTTCGAACAAAATTCAAAAGGAAATTTAGATACTTTAACTACAACTTTAAAAACACGTTTTTCAATTTAATAGTTTCATGATTATTTTCTTCAATTAAATGTATTAAATTTCTAATACACATGCAAAATTTTAAACGATTAAAATAAAATGAAATGAAAATGTTTGTGTTTTGCTAATTTTTTTAATTCATGCAATTTTTTGGCACATAATTATTTTTTACAGTAAAAAATTGAGTTCTTAGTCATTTTTATCTTTAAAAATACAACTTCTCGAGAGTCAATTTAATTTAAAAAAAAAAAAAACGAAAGAATTATTTAGTGTAAAAATTGCAATAATTATGTTTCGTTATTAAGTATTGTGATGATACAATCTTTTCATTAAGTTGTAATGCTTAAGAATGATTTTATATAAATTTTGCATTTTAAAGACTTGATTTAACAATATGTTCTAAATAAAGTTCGACATATTTAGGGATAAAACTATAATTGTAGCTCTTTCAAGAATTATTACTACCAGTTTACTCTTTCAAGTATAAAAATGATTATTCACCATAAAAAATTTCTATACGAAATAAATAAGACTGCTAAATGACTAGAAGGAAATGATGATAACAAATTTAAATTTATGGAACCTTTAAGAATATTTATAGTGAAAAAATATTATTTTAATATAAGTTATACAAGTTGTTTAAATTTAAAAAAAAGTCATTCATAAATTGAATAAAGTTGTATATTTAAACATTTTCATTCTATTATAAATAACTCTCACCAATTTTACGAGGTGTATTATTTATATTAAAATAAATTTTTATTCTTAAACAGTTCTTATAAGAAACTTTTACGATATTTGTTTAAGAGTTAAGACGATTATAATTTTAAAACTTGAATTAATATAGTTGATTAAACTGAAATAATTACGAAATGATATAGATGCTTAATAATTTATTTATATTCTTTGGCAAATAAATTTATATTAATCTTTAACTTATATATGTACTCTATTTTTGTACAAATTAGGACAAATACAAAATAAAATTCATATATTACATTTTAAGCATTTTGACATACACATATGCCAAAAAAACATAAAGTTTAGTAAAAAAAATGTAACAACTATATAAAAAAATAAAGGAGGAACCTACTATCCCTAGATTAAGAGACACATTTTATGTTTTTTATCAAATCTCAACAACCCACTACTCCTTATTTTCTACGGTCATCCTAACTCAATGCAACTTCAACCCCAAAAATAAAAACATCATTAACATTAAAACGTAATTTCACTCTAAAGATTATTTTATACGTTTTTAAAGCTTTTTTTCATTATCAAAACACATTATTATTAACATATATATATATATATATATATATATATTAAAATTATCTTACTTAAAAGAAAATAAATCTATAAACGTTATTTCGTTTCTCTAAGTATTACAATAACTGAAATTTAACTTTAACTTTGATCATTAGGATCAATAAGTATTTTATATGATTATAGTCATTATATAATTATGTTCTTTATACCATGCATTTAACCTGATATTGAGCTTGGGTTCATTTTCTCTCTTTCTCCTTAGCTCTACATTGCTGGCACTGGGCGTGATACAGGTGTAGCAACTTTTGTAACAGAATTTGTTTATTATTTAATTCTCTTAAAACTTTAGATTACTTTGATTTTTTATAAAAATATTAAAATTGGCGCCCCAATCTTTGTTGACCCAAAATTAAAAGACCATAATTTAACCTACTTGAATATAATTCAATGTTATTATTATATTATATTATTATAAAACTTAAAATGGTATGTTATTTGTTTAGAGCGAGATAATCTCTGTGGACACACTGCTAATAAATTATCATTATGTGACACATGTGGCCGAGTTTTCAAATTAATTGATATTATTCAATTATTATTTTTTTCTAATTTTTAAGTGTATAATTAAATGTATCCAGTTAACATTAATTACAATAAGATATTTTAATTCATGATTAAATGCATTTTTTTAATTTATTGTATAGATGAAGGTGAGAAAAAGTTGATAGAAGTTATAAAAAGAAGTGAGGGTATTACAATAAAAAGTAAACTTAAATAAGTTTTAAATAATTAATATAAGTTCATTTTTTTAGTAAGTAATATCTTTTAAAAGAATTGGGTATTATATAAAATATAATTTTTTTATTATGTTTATTTTTTTAATTGATTCGTTATAATATTTTTAGAATTCTCTTTTAACTTCAACTTTCTTTTGTGATAACTATGAATATGTTTTCATTATATCTAGGTGTATCATGTCATATATATATATATATATATATATATATATATATATTACTTTTCAATACTGTAAATTTTAAATTAGAGTATTTGATTTGAAGAGAAAAATATCAAATAATTAAACAAAAATAGTTTATATGTTAAAACTTGAAGTCTAAAATAATATGGATATGTCTACATTCATTTTTACTTGTTTACTTATGTCTAAATTCATTGAATTGAATATATAGAATGAGACATGAGCTTTTGTTCTTTTGAACCACTGGTTACTGGCCACGTGGTGGCCATAAGTGGTTGTGCATGCAAGTTTTTGTTTTCTCTTAGTCGATGACTATTTCACTCCTCTATTTTATTTATCAATCACTAAGCTTTTTTAATCATCCACTTTCCCATCAAATTTGCGTAAGCACATACTTCAAATCTCCATTTTAATGGCATAAAAGAGAGCAAAACGACAAACAAGAAACTCCTAAACACTAAATTGAGTTCAGATGTTTTTAGTTTGTACCATCAAAAAGGATAAAATGAAATGGAAAAATAAAACAGACAAACAGAAATGTTCTTTTGCAGTTCCCTTTTCGTAAAATGGATAAAAAAAAAACACTAAAACAGACAAAAATTAAAAGCTACATTTAATCAGTCCATCACATAATTTTATCCACCAGTGAACTAGTGTTTCGTTTTGTCATATCTAATCACTAATAAACGAGCCAATTTTACGAAAGCTAACTTGTAATTAACATACACCATCTATAGAGAATTTAGATTAAGCCGAAATAATCCACTTTATGTATTTGATTCACAATCAACTAAACCCACTTAACAGCTGAAGATGGAATGGTACATGAAAACTTAAAAGCATTTAATAAAGAAGAAACTGAAAAGCAGGAGTAAAATTGAAACTTACCATGACTTTATAGGAGCTTCTTCAATGCCTCAACCATATAAGAATTTGCAAAATTGAGTGGAGAAGCTTCAATATTCCCCAGCTTCTGTTAATTTCTAAATTATTGGCATCTCTCTCTAATCTCTCACACAAAACACACAAAATGAATTGAAGTTTGGAGAAAATCATGGACTTTGAAACCTCCTTTAATAGCAACAACAAAAACTCTACCAATACAAAACTATCAAAATGATCATTTTCAGTTTAAGGAAAACAAAAGTAAAACCTCTGTCGATCAGAAGAGGAAAGCAAATATATATATTGTAAAATCCGTTGGATTTTCGTATATATTGAAAACTTTGATGCGAGTGTTTTGTGTTGAAAACCAATTAAAAAAATGCGATGTTGCCTGCTTAAAAACGAGCTAGGTGCCAAAGCTCATAGGATTCTGCCTCTTAATTTAGAAAAGAATTGAATATTGAATTAGACTTCTGGACATATGTTGTTGATTTGTTCCGCAAGGTCGCCTTTAACTCATGCATATTATGAACGCATTCATTTGTTTTCTTTCCTTTTAAATTCATTCATAATTTTATAACAAAATAATATGCAGGCAAATTTGAAATGCTGGATTCCACAATACAAAGGGAAAGAGAAAAATAGGGAATCTTATGGTCTGTCTGTTATGGATGATGCCACAACACCTACTTGGTTTGACAAAAATAAACTTTTATTAGATTAAAATATATGATATAAATAATTTTTTATTAATTTATCGAGATACAAAGGTAAAAACTTATTTATTTGTATCAACAATAAGTCCAAGAAGAGAAGCTAGTGAAAATATTCTTCGTTCCAAATAAAATGTGAATGAATGTCTTATATTTTTAATATTCTCAAATAACCATTTTCAAATTCGGTATATTATCTATATTTCAAAATGATTATTTCGAAATACACTCTAATTTACATAAATATATTTTGAAATACGGAAAAAAAAAATGAACAGGAATGTTAATTTTGGGATTAGTCTTTTTTAAATTTTTGGGCCACGATCAAGAAGCCAGGCCCAGTCCAAATCGAAGCACTCCTTACTTGTGCAAGGTTCATTTTATTTTTCTCTTTGTGTGTGATGTGGTTTTAGCATTTATTTGTATTTCAGCATGAATGAAGATTTGTTTAAAATGAAAGAAGTTCATGGAACATGAGTCTAAGCACAAACAAAAACATAAGAACTTGTAGTGGTAAAAGCAAAGAGAAATTTGGAACATATGCTCAGTGCAGTGATTTTAACAGTTCCAGAACTCAGCCCTCTTGACCTTTGAAATGCTCTGAAGGACTCCCACTGGAGAAATGTATCCCATCACTGTCACCCTCTTCGACTCTAAATCTACACTGAATGATGTCACACCTGACATTGTATTGTGCATGTTCAAAACACAAAAGTTAGTTTACATACTATCATTTTGAAAATATTAAGATATGATATAAATCTATTGAAAGATGTATAATTTTTTTTTTTAAAATATAATATCATCACTTTGGGTACCTTCCATCTTAGACAGATGCTTCTTCACTTTACCAGCGCATCCTTCACAGTGAATAGCAACCCTCATCACAACCACCTGAACATACACACGTACATAACTCCTTCAAAATTAGTGAGTAAAATGCTAAGATAAGAGTAATACTGTGTAACTGTATAATAGAATTAATGTATAACACATGCATGTGAGTATATAAACAAAGGAGGAGAAAAAATAATTAGTGCTCTACATTGCTTTGCAGAGGTCAACAGTTACACAAAATATGTAACCGTTGAGTTGAGTCTTAGTTAACCGATGTATTTGATCAAACAGGCAGCAGAGGCAGAAAAGGAAATAGTCTGACATATACTAAAGAAAAATGAAAACCCATATTCTTTTTTCTTCTTTCTTTCATTTTGGACTCCTAATATTAATTGTTTCCTTCATTATCAATTTGACAGAGACATGCAAGCAGTCACTTACTGGGTTAAGAATTTGAATTGGAAATTTTGAACTACTACAAAAGAATTAGCATAGGTCCTTTGGATCATTTGTGTTTTCTTAAAAATTAAAGACTCGCTTTAATTCTTTGATAAGCATTTAAAATTAAATATAAAAAGATTTTCTTTGTTTAAATTTTATCCAAAGGGACTCATCATTTGCATGATAAAAACAGAATAGGTAAAGTGTAGAACAGCACAAAAAATTCTACAATTATGTAAGAGAAAGATTAACTTGCAAAAAATACTATTGTACAAAAGAAGAAAAACAAATTAATCTTTACATGCAAAATATTGTTTGCACAAAATCCTATCAATGGGAGAACTACATTGTATTGGTTATTCCATTTTCACTTCAAGGTGACCCATACATGATTAATGATACATCTCTTCTCATAACTTCTTCAATTATTTTATAAATAAAAATATATTTAGTGTCTTGAAAATGTGAAATATATGTAATATTCGTGGTACAAAAGATAAGTAGGAAAAAAAACGAAGTAAATATTAAAATTATTCGAATGCTTGGAACCACTAATATTCTTCTTGCTTTTGTCTCAATTCTTTCTTGTAACAAGTAGCATCACTGACAAAAAAAAGTAAGAAAAAGGAAAACTTTCCACCCCAAAAATATAATTTGCATTGCATTTGACATGGTGTGAGAAAGTGTGAAGTAATAACAGTAACCTGGAAGACATGATCTGTTGGCGTTTTGTGAAGTTGGCTTGATCCATTCTCTTGATCTTGGCTTCTCTGCTGGATGTTTGCTGAAGAGAGAGAGTCAGCTTTTTTGTGAGCTGAACTGAAGCTGCCAGTGCCAGAGTCAACAAGTTTGGAGTACTTGGAACAGTTGAACAACCTTGTATCATCCAGAGAAACACTTCTTGCATGTCTCTTACCACTACTCCGAGGAACAACCGCAGACCAAACTGCTGTTGATGCCTCATAAGGGCACATGAAACCATTCCTCATTGTCCTCTTACTCATTTTCAGACTCATCACAATATGAAGATATTATGAGGAGAAGAGGACTGTGTTTATTAACCTTATGTGTTTAGAGATATAGTTGACACTAATGATGGTTTTCAAAGTGGAAGAAACTAGAAAGGGACTATATAGAAGAGAAGAGACGTGCTGTCATTATGATGTAGCTAAGAAATAACAAAGAGTTCACTGGAAGAGCGGTATCTTTTTGTCATTTTATGTATTATGCATGTGGCTATATATGACCTTTAAAGACTCCATTTTCCTGTCCTTTTCAGCTGTTAATGCTGAGAAGTTGACACTAACCCTTTTTGCTATTATGGATTAAAAGGACATGTAGTAGAAAGTCACTTTAAAACATGGATTTCTTGTTTTAATTTTACAACACAACATTTTTGGATGAGGGTTGTGCTGTGTGTGGATATCAAAACTAGAAAATCTTCTTTTATCTTCCACTCCTTCTTTTTGGCCTTAGCCAAGTACGAGTGGTGAGAGTAAGAAAAATACAAAGGAGCACCTCGTCCGTATCCTCCACAGAAAATTATGTAAGCTGAAGAAGTAGGGCACCCCTTTGTTACAAGGGTAGTGGATATGGTCGTTTTCTCTTGTTGCCCTAAGGGTTATAGCCACTATTTAAGCATGGACGTTAGGCCTATAGTGGAAAAGCTGAAAATGCAGTTGGACAGCGATGCATCAAAAGTATTTAGTCGATGCACAAAAATGGCTAAAATCAGTGCGGAGAGATCGAGGCAAAGAAGTGTTACCAGTTGCTGAGTATTGCTCTCGCATGTTCAACAAATCATCTAAGCAATACAGATACACAATTTGCTAGCAATAATGGCCTTATAGCACATGTAATTTGCAGTCATGCATATAAAAGAATCAAATTTCTAATATTGTGTAGACTATGTATGATTATTCAGTAAGAAAATAATGCAGACAATAAATAGTCAATTTTTTTTATCAATAATTTTTAATTAAAAGATAAGAGTAAAATAAAATTAAAACATGTAGTATTTTGAACAATTATGTACATAGAGTAGAACGCCTAATTAAATGCGACGATTTGAAGATAAGGGAAGAGATGAGGGAAGGAAACAGACATGACTGATCGAAACTTCCTTAATGATGATTGCATGAGTTGTACTACACAAACTGCTTTGTCTGAGGGATGGCATGTGAAAATATTTAAGTGGGTTCAGTCTTTAATTCCTTCTTCTGTTCCATGCTGCATAAAGCAGCAGAGTATGACATCAAATGGAGGACCACCACCACCAACGTAGTGGAGCTCGCTCTGCAACTTCTACAAATCTTAGCAGTAACTCGTGACTCCAACCCTTCCACGACCATTCAAAGTACCAAGCTAAACTTAATGAAATGCAGAACCTCGCAAACTTCAATGTAATATTAAAGCTTACGCGTGAAAATTTTACTTTGTTTAAAAATCATTAATTTTCCTATGTTTAGATTTGATTTTAATCCCTTTCAATACATTTCTTTTGTCCATTTAAAAAATATTTTTTAAAAAAATATTTATTATAGTCTTTTTTTTTTCAGAAATTAATTATAAAAAATAGTGTGTATTTTTTTTTACCCGCTTCATTAGTACTTGGTGGCTTGAAAATATGAGAAGAGATAGAAAAATGAATATAATCAACTAATTGATGCTATTTTCCTCTTCTTCCTTCTCTTCTTTATCATTGAAATTCTCTTCTCTCATATGGGTCAAGTAGTGGGTCCTGAAAAAACAAAATGTTCTGACCAAATATATTATACCAAAACTTGACAAGGTACATACAAAAGTTAGTCCAATTTCAGTTGGCATTATCTGTTTGAAGATCATAATTTGTTCTTTACACTTGTCAATTTGACATGATATGCAGTTGAATTTTTTTTTAAAGATACTCATTATGTTAAAATTTCATGAAATTACAGAAAACATTTTTTTAATATTTACAGTAAACTTCTTTATAAGAATATATGTTACAATGTTATTCATTCAAATAATTAAAGAGTTAATGTAATGTAAAGAGTTTCAGCATCATTTTTTTTAAAAATCAGTATGAGAGATAAGTGTAAAAATATAAGAAATCAGATAATATCATAGATAGATACAAGCTATTTTTAAAACCACCTTTACAATGTTAGGATTTATTGACAGAAAATGAATTGCAGGCAATTTAATATAAGAGATAAGAAGAAATAAATAGGAGAATGATGGAGTAGAAGACAAGATCAATCAGTTTACACTGATAATAAGTAAATAAACTTTCCACTCACATTCAATTCGGTCGAGAAAAGAAGATTTGTTTCACTTGTGATGAGAAGTATTTCCCTACTTATCGGTATGCTAATAAACATTACTTTTTACTCCAATGTGAGAATGAAATACTTCCGGAGCAGACTCAAATGTACAGAGCCAATAGATTGCCCAAAATCAGTCTAAGCAATTTGATCAGACACTCATTTATCATACAATGTCATGAAAAATATCATGGTGAGAGGCATGATTAGATTCACAGGATTTATCCAGGGCCATAAGATTCAAATCCTTATTGATGGAGGGAGTTCTGATAATTTCATCCAACCTAGAGTGGCTAAATTTCTACACCTACCCATCTATCAGACCCCACGGTTAAAAGTGTTGGTGGGCAATGAAGAGCAATTGGAATGTGAAGGTGAAGTCCAGAATATCCCAGTCCAAATCCAGGGGCATTCTTTGTATATTTCAGCTTATGTTCTACCTATCGCTGCAGCTGAATTGGTTCTTGGAAGTCAATAGTTGGCAACTTTGGATACTTATTTAGTGAATTATAAAAAAAGCTTCCTCACTTTTTACATCAATGGGAAACTTATCACTTTACATGGAGAAACCTCAAATCTGCCTAGCCTAGGTCAGTTCCATCAACTCACCCGCTTACAAGCCACAGACTCAATAGCGGAATTATATGTCATTCAAATTCAAACACCTGAAGTGTCAACCCACTATTTGTTGGAATTGCCTGACATCCATGGAGCCTGAATTGGCTATGATTATACAATAATACAAGAATGTTTTTGAGAAGCCTCATGGGTTACCACCAATACGGTCTCATGACCATACCATCCCATTGATACCTGGTACCGCTCCTGCGAAAGTTCGACCTTATCACTATCCTCATAGTCAGAAAACTGAGATTGAACAAATTATTGCTGAAATGTTATCGGAGGGTATCATACAACCTAGTTCAAGTCCATTCTCCTCACACGTGCTACTTGTCAAAAAAAAAAGATGGAACATGGCGTTTTTGCACTCATTATAAGGCCCTTAATACAGTCACTATTAAGGATTCTTTTCCTATGCCCATAGTGGATGAATTACTTGATGAATTATTTGAAGCTACATATTTCTCAAAGCTGGATTTACGCTCAGGGTATCATCAGATTCTTGTTTCTCCGGAGGATTGCTACAAGACAACTTTTGGCACTCACCAAGGGTTGTATGAATGGCTAGTAATGTCATTTGGCTTGAGTAATGCACCTGTCACTTTTCAAGCCCTAATGAATTCAGTTTTTGTAGAATATTTACGCAAATTTGTCCTTTTTTTCTTTGATGACATTTTAATCTACAGTACAACATGGAATACACATATCCAACACCTTTTTTTGGTCTTAAGCACCATACAAAGACATTCCTTATTTGCCAAACTCTCCAAATGCTCTTTTGGCCAAACCCAAATTGATTAATTGGGACATGTTGTATCATGGGATGGAGTCAAGATTGATGAAACCAAGATACAAGCAATTAAACAATGGGCTGTACCAACTTCAATTAAGCAACTGCGAACTCTTTTGGGATTAGTAAGTTACTGTCGTAAGTTTATCAGGAACTTTGCCATGTTGGCTAGCCCTCTCACTGATTTGCTAAAGAAAAATGTTTTTCATTGGTCTACAAAATCTCAACAGGCATTTGATTCACTCAAGACAACACTTACTCACCCACCTGTGTTGGCACTTCTTAATTTTGTCAAACCTTTTATCCTTGTTACTTTACTCAATGATGAGAAATGACCGATACTTCAACCATCAATTATATTGAACATACGCCAAGATTAAAAGAAATGGTGCTTGGTTGTCAGAGGTACTGATTCAGTGGAAAGAATTGCCTAAGGAAGAAGCTACATGGGAAGGGGAGCATGAAATTCACTTTGACCTTGAGGACAAGGTCAATTTCAATGGAAGAGGTATTGATACAAATAATAATATAATGGGATCCAAAAATAAAAATTCACAAACCCAAGTGAAGAAGAGCACTAGAATGGGCCATAGCCCAAGTGGCTAGAGAATTATACATGCTGAAGAGTAGGAGAAGAGACAGTGTGTGGAATGTGAGTAGTTCTCCTCTCTTTTGTTATTGAGTTCTTCATTCTCTCATCTGCTATTCTAATTTCTTCCAGCATCATTGCTTATTGTTGATTCTCATTTCGAGATGATATCAGAGAGTCAGAAGTAGGAACAATTACTGGTTGCTATAATACTTTTTGTTATTCCTTAATTGCTGTTATAGAAACTGGTTTATTTCAAAGAACATATATAAACAATATTGCACATATATTGTTTGTTGCTATTTTCTTTTGATTTTAGATACAGATCATATCATATTATTTACAAATAATAAATATTTAATTATTGTGATTTTATTTTTTTATCATAAAGGTTGCAGAGATTTAACGAGAAGAGTATCAATATCAACCATTCTGGAATTAAAATCAATTTCCATTTTCACAGGAACAATAAAATACATTAAACAACAGGTGACTTATTATTCAAAAAAAGAATTTTTTATTTCCTAATAATTAAGTGTACAATCACGGGTACAACAAAGTTTCAAAAGCATTTGGCTAAACCACATTGAAAAACAAGAAATCAGGTAACATTTATAAAATGATAACACTTTCTCTTACAAACAATTGTATTTTGTTGAGGAATTTCAACTTTTTATGCATGAATTTAAACTTCATGCCATCATCAGATCTAGTATTTCTAATACAAGTGACAATTGTGTTTCAATTAAGTTGACAGTTTTGTTATATTAGTAGGAGTTTCAAATTTTAAAGTCATACCAAAGGTTCAAGTAAAACATGATTTATCATCCAGAATGGTTAAAGAAATATTTATAGCTAAAAGTAGGAGATCACATGCCCATATGCATAGTATAAAAATGTGTTGAGGTCCTACCAACACTTTTATAGAAACTTTGACACGATTACATATCCTACAAATTTCCTTACAACCAACATAAGGAAAAGTTTTTATATTAGATGTATGATTTAGAGCAATATTACAAAATAAGAATTTTCAAAATTTACCAAAACAGTTTTACTATATATGGATTCATTATATAAAGCCTTGCTTGAAGTTTAGCTACACCAATTATTTTCAAAGAGTGTTGTTCTTGAAACTGACGAGATGAATAAAAAGAAATTAATTTACGAGAAATCTAGATACTCAATTTAGAAACAGAGATCAAATTAGAATTGAAAGAAGGAATATATATAACATTAGTGAGAATAAGAATATCAGTATAACAAACAATGATGTGTTGGTTATTACCTACTCATCATGAGAAACTTTAACATTTATTGGTTTGATTTGTTGAAAAGATGGAAAGACCAGAAACCAATAAGTGGGTTTATTAGGTTTGTTGGGTGAAGGTTGGCCCTCAAGGCATGCTGGAACAAATTTGCATGTTACTGTCAATGATAGCCTATATCCATTTGATCCAGTTCTTTAGACTCTTCTAAGATCAAGGTATATGATTGTGAAGATGATACTTGGAAATTTTAGTATGTTACAATCTAACACTTTACAGCTTTGACAGTTAGGATAATGTGTTTAAGACTTGTCAAGGCATCATGTAAATTTTAGTATGTTATGCAATCTAACCCTTCACTACTTTGATAGTCTGAAATTTTGTTCAACAACGCGACATGCACATGCACTATGAAAAAAGTCATTTTTCAGTAACTGCTAATATAGGAAAATGAAAGAGAGA
>Ga0099824_1002788_pt1 | contig 25597 bp, 20 predicted proteins | sample SiratrowhiteBW_FD_76837 | JGI IMG/M metagenome (GOLD analysis project Ga0099824, IMG submission 76837) | Root nodule microbial communities of legume samples collected from California, USA - Siratro white BW | ecosystem: Host-associated > Plants > Roots > Nodule | place: USA: California...
ACTATAAAAGTAATCATATATAAATTTTTTTTTGTACAATTTATATTATTTTATTTTTTTATATTTTTTTATAATATATATAAACTTTTTATTTTTTTTATATATATATATATATATATATATATATATATATATATATTGTGATTTATTTAAATTATTAAAAAAATATAATTTTTCAAAATCTCACTTTTGTCTAATAACTCTTAATATTAAAACGCGTTTGGAAAATAATTGTTATAAAATATGTGGCCAATGTTTTTCTTGACTTTTGCAGCCAATAAATGAATAACAATAATTTATTGTGGTTAAATCCCAGCCATTAAATTTGAACATTAACACAGACAATTATTTATTTAAATTGTGAGAAAGAAAGGTTAAAGAACACAGCAGGGCAGTGCCCACCAAGGCCATCATCTCCGATCATCTCCCTCATCTTGTCCCACTTCCCATCTTCTTCACCACAAACTCCTCCCATTATCAACATTGTCTCATCTCTCTCACACACACCCTTTTGTACTCTTCCTCTTTTTGCTGCATTTCTTATTTGTATTTTCTTTCTCATGACTTTGGTTTGTTGTGATATAATTAGAGAAGAAATGAAGATTAGGAAATTGGCTATTGGCGGGCATAACTCAAATGTGGAAAGCAACAGATGTGAAAAGAAAGGGGACATGATTAGGAGTTTCTCTTTGCTTTGTAATGCTAAGAAAACGAAAGAAACATCTTTTTCGAAGCGTCACCTTCTCCACCCATAGCGCCACCTTCTTCTGAGACTCCATAGTGGAGAGAAGAAAACTTAGAAAGCGTAGAGACGTTCTCATAACGAAGTTGGAGTATTTCAACGCTAAAATCAGTGAAAAAAATCCGAATCCACCGCCATAGTAGCCGCAAATCCAGACCATGTTCATAGTGTTAGCTGCTACTCATAAAAGCACTCTTTGTCTTCTTGTCTCCTCACATTTGTCTTTTCAAGTATTTTAAAAATACAATGGTTTTAATGTGATTTATTACAATAAAAAATTCAAATGGCTGAAATTTAATTAAGAGCGGTAATTATTGAAGTTACCCTTAATAAATTCATTTCAAATATATTCACAAAGGGTAATAAAAAAGTGAAAAAAATATAGGAAAATTATCTTTTTAAAAACCAACTTTTTTTTATAGAATTTTTACAATTTCATTGTAAAAATAAATGTTAATATTTAAGTTAATTAACAAAAAAATTAATGAAAATATTATTTAAATGGATTTTGTGATAGTTGTAAAGGATAAATGATCTTTTAACCTATCACACCTTAAAAATATATTTTCCTTGATATGTAATAAAGAAGTAGCAAAGAAAGATATAAATTTTATTGAATCTTATATATTTCATTTTCTTTCCTCTCCTTTTTTTATTTTATCTTAAAAGAAGAATTTATTCTTATATTATACAATTAATTTAATTTTATTGCAAAAGTCATAAAGAGAATTATATTTAAGATGTGTGATAGGACATTTTTATTAAAATAAATTTAAGATCTTGAACTATAAGAATAAAACAAATATTTTTTATGCTGTCAATAATTAAATAAAACATTAGAGTGTATGTTAAAATTCTTGTATGGAAGTTAAATTGAAAACAAGTCTTAAAAATAATGTGATATCCTAAAATTTATAAAAATTAAATTAAGACTTTATGACGCTAGACCAAATATATTTTTAATTTATTTTAATAGATAATTGATTGAGATAAAATTTTTCAAGATAGTAAATTATTATATTAAAAAGCTTCTTTAGACTACTTAGTGTGGTTGATAAAACTATTAAAATTAGAACAAAAATATATTTAAAAGTTATAAATTTTTGGCAAATTAAATTGGAATCAAAATGAAAAGGTACTATTTTGCACCCGAGAAAAGCGGAATCTGATATCTTATCTTACTTTTGGTCCAATGGATATCAAATATGAAAATTAGTAGTCAAAGTAAAGTTTTACGTACGATGCTGTGTTCTGAGCTTGTAGTTAAATGTGTTAACTTGAACATGTGAAGTAGTTCTAAATTTTTAAAGTTAAACTGATTTAAGCTTTGGATTCTGAAAATATTTATCCTCAGGAAATGTGTCTGCTAGAGTCTCGAGTAGCGCACCAGCAGCAGCCTTTTGCTGCATGTGTGTGTGCGCAGAAGATCCTCGTATGCTCTTCGTCATGTGTTGTCGTCAGAGACAATTTTTAACGACAACACCACCTTTTTTTCTCCTCTCTTCCACTTCCGCTTTCCTTCTTCTTCCTCCACGCTAGGTAGCTTGCACAACGCTTGCAATGAGCACATTAGCCAAAGTCTAAAATTTGGTATCCGTGGAAGGCTTAAGAGATTCATAAACAGTGTTTATTGTAATCTAGTTGGTGTTGCATGAAAGTGTGTGAAAGATTTGTAGAGATAAAATAAGTGAAAAGGTATTCCCATAAAGGTTAGGGATTTTAGAAGACATAAGTGAGTTGTGAAAGAGAGTAGCCAATGAAGCATGTAAAGATGTAGCACAGAGAGAACTCGGGGCTCCACTTGGTCGTCCATTCTAATCACTCACCTAAAGTGAAATGCCCTCGAAGGTGACAGGTTTGTGGGCTCAGTATCTTGATATGGCAAGCATATAGTTGTGCACAAATCGATGTGAGGACCCCATAATCCTAGTTCAAGTCTATCCCCAACTTGATCACACATGACACCCCCAGCAATTTATGGGTGGCATCATGAGGCCTGCATGTGTGTTCCATGGAAAAAGAAGTCACTGTTCAGAAACAACTGCAAAATCAGTTGCCTGTAGAGAGATTGTGAAGAAGACAAAGAGATAGAGGTGGAGGTTTCAACCAGAGAAGAAGAAGGATCCTCAGATTTGACATCATATCAGTATCTGGATGGAAAAGTGGGGGAGTGATAGTGTTTGGAGTGTAACCCATTTTGGTAATGCCCCTCCAACCCACACACTGTCACTTTCTTCAATCTTTGGTTTTGGTACAATATATCCCACGATGGACATAAGGCACGTGCCCACCACTACTTTTTTTTGAATGGTCAATTCACCACTGCTCAGTTTAACCCTTCATTGTTCTCTCTTTTTAGTTTTCCCAACACTTTTTTTCTACCTCATCTTTTCATTTTCTTCTCTTCTCCAACTCCTTTCTAGCCTGTTTACATGTTGTGTGAGCAGGAAACATACAGGCGGTAGTGACCCATCTTTGTCTATTGTTGGGTTCTAGCACTAGCTGGTCCAGCAATATTAGGCACCTTTTAATTAACCAATCTGGGGTACCTTGGTCCACCAACATCTGTGAATAGCAGGATACAGACATAAGGAACTTTTGGAGTTTTTTTAATCCCTTTTGGGTTCTTAAGCCATAAGATGAGTTAAAAAAAAATAGGTCTGCACTTCTACCTAAGAAGAACACGAAAAGGGGGGAATTTTAGTGGACCACATAACCAATGGATTGTTTGATCCACTGAAGACTCATGTGAAACAAAACTTGTCTTCAGATGTAATTTAGACTACTGCTCTAACAGTACCACTACCTAGCTTATGAGCCCAATAATGTCTTTGAGGAGGAAATCCCTATCTAATCCAAAGCATCCACCGATCTGAATAAAGTAGTTTTCTTGGATGAATAATACTTTGATCTAAAAAGATGAGAAATTCTGGAAGGCACGACTCGTCCAATTTGTTTATTTATCAAGAGGCTGTGTATGATGGAACGGCTCAAATGTGTCCTGTGGATCGAACAAAGTAAAAGTGGACACCACCAATTTGCACAATTAGACTGTTCATTGACATTCAATACAATCCTTGCGCATCAATATATCAAAGTTGGACAGATTATTTGTCATTAGTCAAGAAACGTATGCACAATGAAACGACTCAAAACATGTCTTGTAGGACAAAAAATGTAAACAAGTGGCCGAACTCACGTATATAGTACATGTGTACTGTTCATCGTACATGCAATGCAATTCATTGGTCCTCAAATTAAGATATCTGAGAAAAAAAAGACACGGCGGAGGTTAAATATGGGTCCTTTTTTGGGTACACCTTTTTTAATATACAATGATTTTAGTCGATGTTATTATGTTGAACCATGTGAAAATCTAAATCTCACAATTCTGCCTTCAAACTCAAGATGTTTCGTTGTTAATGTCACAAATGTCGCTGGTGCCCAATATTTACTTGCTGATGATCACCAGCGCATAAAAGGAGGATGTCAGAGTTGCATGTACCATTCATATGAGTTTCACGAAATTATTTCAGACAGCTTAAATCACTTTTACGCTTGTGACAATGAACCATGGATCTTGATACCTTCGAATTATCACGTATTTCAAATAGGCATCTAGTTTTGTATATGGCCCACTAATAGCACTAGAGCCAGAACAGTAAGCCCACCAATGCAACTACTGCCAACGGCCAGCCTAAACAGTTTATATTCCTTTTCAATCGGTTTGTGTGATGCAAGGGCATTACATAAGAATATTACCCACAAATGTGCATATTAAGTCCAGAAATTTCCTCATCATTGTAATGTCAAGATAGTCTTTCTAATATTCTTCGTCCACTACCAGCAGATGCGTAATCAAGATACTACTCGAGCATAACCCAAGTGATAAGGACATGATGGATAGATTCAGCACCTAAAACCAAAAGGATAGGTAAAGAAAAAGCATAGGTCATGGATCGATTTCTATTCCAAACCAAGAATGAGGGAGGCTATCCAGTAGTGTCAACAGAAAAAGCAGAACTCGTGGATTATTTTCTTTCTAAAATTGGATTTGATTCCGACTCTGCCAAAAGGACCCTTGAGGCAGGTACAGATGGCAAAACCAGAAAACCACGAGGTCAGAAATTTCTGGAGAGAACACATGAAATTAGTCTCTTTGATTTGATAATTTTAATCTGATGAAATGACATGTGCAAGTGTTATTTAACTATTATAACATAATGGATATACTACGAGATTTAAAAAAGAAGAGTAAATGCAGCACCAACCAAAACTGTCAAAGATTGATGACGTATAGGCCTACGAATCTTATTCGTGTTACTAGCTTGATTATCTTCTAGGATCATTTTATATTTTACTAAGCCTTCCAATTATTATGATCAATTTCTTTCAAGTTGACAAACTATCAAAGTACAAACAGGGATTACTTCTAAACATAGGTCAAAATTCTAGTAGTGCAAGATTAACTTTTAATAGATTACATCCCACTACCTCAACTTTGAAATATGTAACTGGTTATGAACTCGGATAATTAAACTAATGTAAATCGATTAGCATAAATACCAAACAAATATATTTAGCTTTGAGACACAATAAGCTCATAAAAACAGAGCTGCATCAAAAGCACCTTTAGTCATACTCTAATTCATCAGGAGTCACGGGGCGTTTAAGAGGGATAATGGACTTCTTTTCAACATCACGAGACAAAGCCTTCCTCATATCTAAAAACAAAACATAAAATGATAATGGATAAATAGCTGCATTGTTTTGTTAAAACAGAGTAGAAGCAAAAATAAAAACCAAGAACTTAAAGGCATACCTAAACCATCTTCTTCCCCAGAATAGTAGCGTAGAACCCGTCGATAAATCACATAGCCAAGCTATGATGTCAATCAGGAAAGTAGTTAGTTAGTAACTCCAATTTTAGACTGAACAAATCCTAATAAATAAACCCTAATCTAACATATGGCAATCCCCTATTCCAAGAAATAAACAAGACATTATATTTCTAAACTATTGATACAATTAATCTACATATCTCCTATAATTACATATACCATCCACTTTAGCATGACTTATATAGGGCTATACATGACAGGTACGATCTCCAAGAGGTGAAAAGTGAAAACTCCAAACTCCAAGAGGCAAAACTAAGCTTTCTTATAGAGATAGGATTACTTTGAAACTCAGCCTTAACCCCCTACATTTTAATCTAGCTTTGGATGCCCAGGACAGACAAAATATTATCCCAAATTGCATATTTTTGTTGATGATATAATTTTGTTTTTTAATCTAATCTTGGACATTCATAAGACTGTCCCTAATTGCATGCTTTATGTAGATGTAGTTTCGATTGAAGGGAAAACATCTCACACTAGTCTGGTGAGATAAACTTCACCTAAAGACTTATGAATATGAATAGAATGAGGATAAACAAGTATGATGTATGGTGGAAAGTCGATGATAACTAAGGGGTTTGTATAGTGGGGAGGAGGGTTACAAGTAGAATGTGTACCTTTCGAATAACAATAGGGCAATAATTTTTAGAGGAGTCTGTATCGGGTAAAGAGATGGTGTTAGGAAAGTATCAGACATGACCTCCACTATATCATTACTTGTCGAAGATGGATCCCATACTAGAATTTCAATAGGTTGTGAATGACATTGATATACTTGAAAAGATGTCAACAAACACGGGAGAAGCATCGCAAGTTATGGCAAAGTCATCTAGTGGTGATGAAGGAAGATTGGCGATGGTGGAAAACTAACTACATATGTCGTCATTAGAATAAACAATTGTGTAATATGGAATAGATTCAAAGAAAGATGTCAACAAACACAATACCTATGAACATAAGGATAGAAACATCGACACCTAATTGAGAGCACTGATATCCCAAGAAACACATTTGAATGATCAAGGAGAAATTTTATGGCAACCAATAGTAAGGTTATGTGCAAAACATGTGGGAGAAGATTGTATAAAGGGGAATCAGTAAAAAAATAGTGTGGTGTACCTGATCATTGTACAAATGATGGAATTCAGGTAAAGAGATGGTGTCAGGAAAGTATCAGACATGACCTCCACTATATCATTACTTGTCAAAGATGGATCCCATACTAGAATTTCAATAGGTTGTGAATGACATTTGTATACTTGAAAAGATGCTGGAGAAGCATCCCAAGTTATGGCAAAGTCATCTGGTGGTGATGAAGGAAGATTGGTGATGGTGGAAAACTAATTACGTATGTCGTCATTAGAATAAACAATTGTGTAATACGGAATAGATTGAAAGAAAGATGTCAACAAACACAATACCTGTGAACATAAGGATAGAAACATCGACACCTTATTGAGAGCCCTGATATCCCAACAAACACATTTGAATGATCAAGGAGAAATTCTATCGCAACCAAGTGGCAAAACAAATGGAAGAAGATTGTATAGAGGGGAATGAGTAAAAAAATAGTGTGGTGTACCCGATTATTCAGTACAAACGATGGAATTCAATATTAATAAGATATTTGATTTTGCATTCAGCTACTCCATTTTGTTGAGGAGTATGACGACTCAAAGTTTGATGAAGATATCATTAAATGCCAAGAGCGGCTGGAATTGGTTAGACATATATTCATGAACATTGTCACCATGCAAATCACGTATCAAAACTCCAAATTGTGCTTTGATTTCATTAAATATAGAAAACACTTTCGGATGATTATTCATTAAACAAATCCAAGTACATCTACAATAATAATCAATAAAGATAACAAAATATTTAAAATCATATGGGGTAGCAATACAGGAAGGACCCTGAATATCGAAGTAAACAAAAGAAAAAGACGAAGCTCATTTATGAAGACTATCAAGAAAAGAACAATGAATATGTTTCTCTAACTGACATAACTCATAATTGAAAATAGACCAACATTTGAAACTTAGCAGAATCTTTTGCAATTTATGAACCTGGAATGTTGTAGTTGTGCATGAATCATCATTGGAGGGATTGTCAACACACATACCAATGGTGATGGAGAGATATAGTACTTGGGTCAATCAGGTAATAGATAGTAAATTAAATGGACAATTGGGAATATAAAGATTAGATTCAACAATAAGGGACGTGATAGGTTAGGTGAACCACTAATAACAATTCTAAAAGGAAATTAACAATGGTAGTATAGAAAGAGAAAAGAGAATGTTTACCAGATATGTGATTAGTTGCCCTAGAGTCAATGACCTAAGGACCAAGGGAAGGAGATTGACAGACTAGTGTTTGTGAAGCAATGTTATTAGTAGAGTGACATGTCGCACACAATATAATAAAGGCTTCAAGTGTTATCTAAGATAGATCAACCCCCTAGAGTCAATGACCTAAGGACCAAGGGAAGGAGATTGACAGACTAGTGTGTGTGAAGCAATGTTATTAGTAGAGTGACATGTCGCACACAATATAATAAAGTCTTCAAGTGTTATCTAAGATAGATCAACCAATAGTGCAAGAGCAACAAGTAACTCAATAGTAGATGTTTGGGCAATATTGTGTGAATGAGAGGGTTTCCAATGCAGCCTCCAACACCTATCAATTGTATATATCCAATGTGGTGGCAATGTCCACATTTTGGATGATTTTTATAATTATGTTTGCGGGAACGTCCATAATTACTACGTAATGCAAAGGCACTATTATCCCTATAGACGAAGAAAGTGACTCCATGTTTATTTTCTGAGAAACATGGAGGAGTGCAGATAATGCAGAAGTCATAGTAGGTGTGTTGGTAATCCCAAAATCTGATCACAAGTAACATCATATTCTTGTGGCAAGCCATACATGTCCAAGGTCATAAAGAACATACTGTGGTTCTCAAGTTCCTTCTTCACACTTGCATATGGTGGAAGGAGATCATTCAAATCATGTAAGGTAGCATGAATCCACCCAAGAAAAGTAGACAGAAGACCCTCAAAATTTTGTGGGATAAGAAGTGTTAAGAGATCTTGGCACAGATCGTATAAATGTTTTGTTATTAGTATAATGGGCATGAGCCTCACTCCAAACTGATGCACACGTCTCACACGAAGACAAAAAATAAGTTTGAGCGAGGTATGAATAGTGAATTTAATAAAACTAAAGAGTTGTGTAAAAAATCTTTATCCTTTGTTCTCAATTTTTGTAGGAATGGATTCAACCGTGATAGTGAGATGGGATTTGTAACCCAATCCACTTAACCATAACGTGATTTTGGAAGCCCAAGTAGAATAGTTAGACTTGTTCATCTTCTCAAAACAATATGGTAAGCAAAGAAGGGAGAATTTGTTCAAGATGTTGATGTGGTGTTGGAAGACATTAAATAACCTAAGGAGAGGGAATAGTAGATTGGACCACCAAACAAGGATGGGTGGCTCATGTTGACGATTGGATAGATTGGCACGGTGTGATCCCAAGTGTGTTCACCAGAGAAAAAGGAGGTCACCAAAAAACTTGTTGTAAGCAGTGTCGAGTGAATGCAAACATAGGAGAAAGCTTTGCAAAAAAGAATCCTTTGGAAGCATTGGGTCTGCTAGGTCAATGTAGTTTTGAAAAAGGCTTTAGATACCATGTTAAACTCTAGGAAAGAGAGAAACATTGTATTGAAACTACATATTTTTAAGACAACACAGATGTTTTATTTATATTGAGAACAAAAAATAGCATAATAAATAGAGATTTGATATCCTCTATTAACACAAAGATATGATATGGGAATAAGTAAAAGTATTTCTAATAATACATATATAATCTTAATATTCTTGATTATATAGGATCAGTTCCTTACTTTTATAATTATAACAAAAATAAAAGTGTAGCGTGCAATCATATTTCAATTATTTTATTTGTTAAAAGAAAAAAAAAAATATAGTGAAAGAGAAATAGTAAAAGTGTGTCATGAACCATCCTATCAGCATATGAAACAAGTAAACAAGGGAGTAAAAAAGTATCAGCTTGAGAGATCTCCCTATCCTTCTTTATATATAAGAAACCTCTTTAAAAAAATTAAACACATAAGAAAGAAAGGGAAGGTCTAAGTTGTGAAATGAAATTCACATAACCATTACCTTATCATACATCTTGATTGCTGGCGCATTTGATGCCCTCACAAAGAGATCAACAAAGTAAGCCTTGTCACTGCAAAATTCACATTCTTATTTAATACAAGGCAAGGCATCCACACAAACATAACGTCATTAAGGACATTTCCAATGCAGGAGTCACAGCTAGGGTCTTAGGTTTAAGACTTGGGTCTTATAAGAAAGCTCCTTTGGAGCATGTTGATGTGGCATGGACAGGGTCTTAAATAAGATCGTGGGTCTTAAGACTAAGAACATATTTTTCAATCTTAACAAAATGTAATAAATTAATTTTTTAAATTGTAAGAAATTGAAGTGCAAATAAAAATTATAAAAATGTGGATCTTATAAGAACTTTGCATTAGAGCAAAATTTGCAAAACGGTCTCAAAATGACGTGGCAATGTAGGACCCACTTAAGCAAAATAAAACCTAAGGATAAGGCCCCCTTGCATTGGAGATGGCCTAATCTCCTAGGACTGGTATCCCATTCATAAGTCTTATTACACAGAGCAACCCGCACACACCAAAAAAAACCAACATTTAATCACTGCTCTATTTCATCTCTTCTAAAATATGCAAATAAAAATAACTTAACAGTCAAGTCAAAACTATGTAATGGGCAAAAGGAAAGTCAGTGATAGAGAAGTTGAGATTTTAGGATTTGAACTAACAAACTTGCTATTTTAGCACTCAACAAATTTGATATATAAATATAATCCTTTAAAACATATGCAAATAGAAATACCATATGCAGTCCAGTCAAAACTATAAGATGTAATGGGCAAAAGAAAAGTCATATATGTATTTATTACATATATTTGCAAGGGCACTAAATCCAGGTGCAATTTTCTAAGTACATGACTTTTAAAAAATACAAGAAACTAAGCTTAAATGTAGTTACTTCCAATAGATTTGTTGCAGTTTCCAACAACCCCACAAGTTGGAGCACATAAGATGAATGCTCCAAGCTTGGAACAAGTATATTGAATGTGGGGCCACCTTAAAGATTCTGTCAAGACGTATACAAGTTGATAATTTGAAATAATAAGTTCGGTGATAATTTCTATAGACAAAACCTTTTCTTGAACAAAAAGATTATTAATATCTATAATTGGCCTTTCATGAAACATTGGAAGCAATATGAACGACTGCTTGATTATCGGATACTACTTTCTCTGCTAGATGTCACAAAACTTCAATCCTTGAAGGAGTGAATCCAAAACAAGTTCATGGGTGCTAGTAGATTGCATAAATTCTATCTAGTCCAATTGCAAAATAAATGTGAGTTCAAGTAATTTTGAAATTGATGAACTTTTCAACCAATACTTGATATCTCTCAAGATTTGAGTAAGGCTAACCATGACTAGGTAACAAATTGTAATTTTCATCCATGGGACTATCAATGGATCTATAATCTAACACACCTATATCTAGATGTGTCTAATGCTTACATCTTTTTGGGAACACAATGATTCCATCCCTTGGTTGAGTCACTTCACTGCCAAAACAGTATGTTAAAATTTCGAAGACCTTTGGTTGAACAAGTGCTTTATCAGTTACTTAAATAGAATTTATTGAAAATTTGTTGTGTGCCTTGTGCTACATTGTATCTAACATCTCCAAAGTTATTATAAAAGTGATATCATAAGAGAGGGAAAATCATCCTCTCAAATTCCCTTTATATTCTTTTGTATTTTTCTCAAGTTGGTATTAAAGCAGGAGCTCATCCTGCTCTGCCTGTCTCTGTTCGCAACCTATATTTGTCGTCCGCCGACGATTGGGTCTAGTGCGCCTCAAGGAAGGCAACTGAACCCTAAAGGTAGCACATCCAAATTCCCGCCAATGCGCCATCACGCACCATTGCAGTCTTGACCGACCTAGTACATATATCTCATGCACCGCCTTCCAATGGTCAGAATCTTTCTGGATCACGAAAGTATTTTAAGCCCATTTCCCCCCTCTATTCTTTGTTCTCGTACTATTTGGTGAGTTGTCTAGAGTTGGTCGTGGTTTCTCTCTCTTAAAACCCTAGGGTTCCCTTTGTTCGTTGTTGCATTTTTGGGCCATGTCCCTGCCTTGTTTCAACATGTCTTCAGGGACTATGTCCTCTTTTTCCAAGAATCCTATAAATTTTGAGAAATTAAATGAAAAAATTACTTATCTTAGTCTACCTCAATTGAACTTTGGTTCCTTGACCAAGGTTTTTGTGATCACTTAAAATAAGACGAGAGTAGAATACCACCAAATCAAATTCAACAATGGAAGAAAACAAATTTCCAACTTTGAGCTCTACTTTGGAGTTAATAGAGCCCAATATTTTGAGCACTCTCGGGTCTTTCAAAACTTGTAATTCCTTGTAGATAAAGGCCCAAAATATTTTGCAACGATATCCAACGCCTTTATGATTCAGCTAATCGATTGGTTTCTCTCAAGCAATCTTATAATGGTTGCCATGGCAAGGAAAAGTTGGACAATAGTCATTTTGGACACTCGAAAAAAAGCATCATTGTAGTCAAGCACACAAATCTGAGTATATCCTTTAGCCATCAATCAATCTTTGAGGCAATCAACTTCACCATTAGGTCCAACCTTAATGGCATAGACCCAACAACAACCTACTATATTCTTCCCAAATGGAAGAGGAACTAACTCTCATGTTTTGTTATGTTCAACATTTTAGTAATCATGGCTTGTCGCCACCTAGCATTTTTAGGAATAGTAATGTAAGAGACCAAAGAAATAAAGGAAAAATAGGAAGTAGACAACCTATGATTGTAAATAAGATGAGGATTACAAGTAGATCGAGTACCTTTGGGAATGGCAATTAGCCAACTTAAGTCATCATGATTAGGAGTTGTGGTATTAGGTGATGATTGAGAAGGACTTGCTAAAAAGAACTCACCTTGAGGTGCTGGACTAGCCATCGATTGTTGCATTGATAGGTAGAGGTGGTTCAGGAAGATTTTGTATGGTATTCTGGGTGTTGGGAGCAGAAAGAACGAAAAACTCAACTAAGGGCATAAGGAAATGTTGGAGAATTAGAATCTTGTGTCGATGGAGGAAAGAAGGGAGTTGGTTCAAAAAAGGTGACATTTGCATACATATAGTATTTCTTGGTCTCAGGAGAGTAACATCAATATCCTTTTTGAAGTCGAGAATAGCCTAAGACACATTTGATAACTTTAGCTGAGAGTTTATCTAAACCTAGGAACATATCACGGACAAAAAACATACACAACCAAAAACGTGTAGTGAAATTAAAGATGGATTCTTTTAGAAATAGAATGGAGTAGAGAACTTTATTTTCAAGTGAAGAAAAAGGCATTCAGTTAATGAGAAAATAGACAATTAGGATAACATCACCCCAATAAAGAACAGGCATATTTGCACCAAGCAATAAGGTATGAGCAGTTTCAACCAAATGTCTATTTTTCCCTTTTGTCATACCATTTTGTTGAGGTGTATGAGGGCAGGTAGGCTAATGCAAAATGTTGTGTGAGCTTAAGAGTTTATACAAACCAAAGGAAAAATATTCTTTGGCATTATCATTTCGTAATACTTTGATTACTTTTCCAGATTGATTTCTAGCTTCATGAAAGAAAGACATGAATATAGACAAAAGTTTAAAATGATATTTCATTAGATAAATCCAATTACACCTAGAAAACTCATCAAGAAGGTAACAAAATATCTAAAACCAAAAGATGACAGATGGCTTGGCCCCAAATGTCAGAGTGGATGGTACTTAGAATGTTTAGAAGAAGACTTGACATGTTTTCTTAATTGACATAATTCACATTCCAAAATTTGGAGACTACTAAGTTCAGGAACCATCTTTTTTTAATTTTGTCAAATGAGGATGTCGTAAGCGTTCATGCAGTAGTTGAGATGCAGATGCAACGCAACATACAAATAAGCTAGTACCAAGGTAGTATAAGCCTCTAGATTCACATCCTTTGCCAATCAGTTCGACCCGTACCACATTTTTGTATATCAAAAGAATTGGCATCAAAGGTTATTAAACAATTTAATGATTTAATTAATTGGTTTAAAGAAATGAGACTAAAGAGACACGCAAGTACAAAAAGAACAAATTTTAGGTTTAAAGAGGTTAAAAGAGAAACTTGACCAATTCCTTGAGAGGCTACTTTAGATAAGTTTGCTAGGGTTATGAAATGGGGTGTTTTAGAAAAGGAGAGAGATATTACCAGAAATATGACCAGATGCACTTGAGACAATTATCCATGGATTTTGATTCTCCACTGATTGTGAAATGCAAGTTGTTGACAAACTAGGAGTTGTAAATGATTTGGCTAGGAAGTTGGATTTCAACCTTAAATATTCCTGATATTCTTCATCACAGGACTTTGCCTCAGAACCTTTAGCTTTGGAAATATTGACTTTCTTGTCAAGAAAGCCATGTAAAGAGTAATAGTTCTCTTGGGTGTGTCCCATTCTCTTACAATATATGCATTAAGGATGTCCTCTATGACCACGCCCTCCTCTAGTTCCATGGCTTCCTTTTCCATGAGCAAAAACCATTCCACACTCAGCAAATTCTTGAATATTTCCATTCTTAAGAGTTGGCAAACAAAGCAGTCGTGTTTAAAAGTTTTCCACAGAAGGAACTTCTTGACCAGTCAAAAGTTGATCTCTAACATGATCAAAATCTAGATTCATTGAACGGTGAATCATAACCATATAAAACTTATCTATCTTCTTTTTTATCACTTCTAAGTTCTAATGAGTCAACTTCCAGAAACATCTTCAACTCCTCTACTGTTGGTTGGGCTTCATCAATAAAAGACACCATTTCATTGTTAGATTGCTTGAGAGAAGGCAATTGATTAGCCGAATCGTAAAGACAATGATATCATTAGCAAAATTATTTTGGCTCTTCTTCCAAAAGGAATTACATGTTTTGAATGACCCAAAAGTGCTCAAAATATTGGGTTCTATTGATTGCCAAAATAAAGCACACAGCTGAAAATCAGTTCTTTTCCACTATTGACGATTGAATTTGATCTGGTGGAACTGAACTACCATCTTCTTCTAAATGATCATAGAAACCTTAGCGAAAGAGCCAAAGTTCAAATGAAGCAGACCAAGATAAGTAATTTTTTCCATTTAATTTTTCAAAAGTTATGGAAGGAGTCCTAGAAAAAGAGGAAATAGTCCTTGAAGACATGTTGAACAAGGTTGAGGTAAGAACATAGTTCAATAATGCAACAAAGAAGGTGCAGTATGACGAATTCCTTTGGAAGCAACCTTAGACCCAACTGCTGGGGTATTGAAATGATGACATTTTGGAGAACATGTGTAGCAGAATAATGTGATTAGGGGGCACTTGAATCAATTCTCCGTGGACTTTGACTATTATCAAATTAGCGGCAAAAGACAACTAAGACTGCCTAGGAGCCTTTAATTGAAGATATTTTTTGATACTCTTTCCCAAAATTTTGCTCAGACTTTTAGACTTATAGATGTTTACTGCCTTCTCTCTAGGATACCATGAAGAAAGGGAAAAACAAATGACTTGAGTGTGGCAAATTACGGCCACTTCTTGCACCTTGCCCTTCCTCTTTTGTGATTTACATAACCTCTATTCCAAGAGGAGACAACATTGCATAAGATTCAACTTACTATTGAATTACCATCTATTTTAAGTGATAAGTAGAAATTTGATTATTTGGAAGGACTAAAATTTGTGAAATGGTGCATATATTATATTCTGTTATTAGATATATTTATACACACACTTCTGAATTGAATATATGTTATATTAACAAGAAGAAACACACAAGCAACTTCCTAGGTAAATGAATCCAAAAAAATGCATGAACCTACCCTATAAATGCAGCTATTTCCAATAGACTTCTTGCAGTTTCAAGACAAAGATTATGTATCACTATATCACGTATTACAGAGTATACACAATTTACCAGAACACTACCAAGAAAAGAAAATTCAAATAAGATCGTGTAAAGAGGACAAGGAATGTTTCAGAAACTTGAATATTAAAAGAAATCAAACATATGCATGTCTTACACATTGTCACTAATGTCTTCCAGCAGATTCATAAGTTTCTTGGCTAACTGCTGCCTGCGATACTCAGGAGCAACTGTTACTGCAGTTACATGACCATGCCAAGACTCTCCTTGCCCCTCTACTTTACCCATAACTACATCAATAATACTAGCATTAGCATTCCACTTTCATGCGACTTGATTCATAATTAGGCACATTGTTCAGACTAGTAAGGCAGACATAAGCTACATTGAATTAGCCTGTGCAAGCAACAGAAGACTGTCATTATCGTGTTTTAGAACAACTACGAAATGTGAACTACATTATCATTCTTGAACCCGTACTAGCGTTTAAACCATCAATTTCTGCCACTAATAAACTATTGAGAGCAAAATTCATTACCCTGTCTCCCTTTCTTGCTTCAATTTTGCAAGATTTTTCATTTTCAAAATGAAATCAACCTAAGTAGCTTTGGCGTATAGGCGTATAGTGATTTAGGTGAGTGAGAAAGCAAGGGCAAAGACTCACTGTAACCCATAATTTGACTTCCAGGACCTTCAGCAACATGAAAATAGTCTGGCCATCTTGCAAGGTAGGTCATGTAGAAGGACATGTTGAACTGAAACCAAAAACCAATTAAACAATGGCACCATCAAATTCAGTATCGTATTGAATGAAAATGGACAAAAAACACTCTTACTGTTTCGGTGAGATGGTCAAGATTAACGGAGGCAAAGCGAAGAAGATCGTTGCAGCAGAATCTGCGTATCGTCGTCATCTTCACAAACCCTCGCTAGTGGCAGAGTAATGAGCTATGAACAAAACAAATGAAATTTAAGAAAACAAATAATTGCAAAGTAAATGGAGTATGGAAAGTCAAATAATAAATTTTGTGGCAATTATTTAGAAGAAGGATGGAAAAAAATGATTTTACTCAAATTAAAGCATATAATTAGAAGTAAAATGTGTATAAAAAAGTCGACGTTGTAATGAAAAACAATTACATATCAGAAACCATACAATAGGTTGAAGTATAAATAAAATATTATTAAATAAGGTATTGCAAGACCAATAGGTACAAAATCCTAAAAGTGTTATGATATATCAGAAACCATACAAAGAGCGTAAATTAAAATCTCTTATCTTGACTCTCCAATAGAAATGTCCTAAAATTAAAAAAAGAAATTCGTCCCACATACTAGATTTTTTTTAATAGTGTTAAACTTCTTATATAGGTAAACCATTCACATAGAATATATTAATGGGTATTTTTTTTTATTTAAAATTTGTAGAATGTTTTCTACTTATGAAAACTTGCAAGACAATTTATTGTGAATTTTTTAGATTAAGAAGTTTCGAATATAATTATTTTATAAATTTAAATTTTGCATGCTGTTAAAAAAGTTTATGTTGATTTTTATAAATTTTTAATGTAAGTAATTGTTAGACGAATTTAAAATTCACAATAAAATTTGAAGAAACATTTTGTTTAAATTAAATTTTTTGGTTGCCTTATGCAAAATTCCCTAATATGTAAAATTTTTGTCAATAGATCGTTGTGTCAAGTGTAATAAGATTAAAGATTACAAATAGTTGTCATAGATTAATAATTATGAGACTGAACCTTAGAATCAATCTCCAACTCCCTAATATTGTTCTCCCAAAACGGCGTCGTTCCCTTAAAGTTCGTTCTCCTTTACCTTGAAGGACTGAATTGTGCTGAAATCACCAGACTCTCCACCAGCGCGTCATCAGAAACCCTGGATGGATCTTCTGAAGCAAGAGCTTCTGAAGAAGCGCCAATCTCTGGCGCAAGACACCGGCGGCAAGAAATTCTTCAAGCGCTCCGAGATCCAACAAAAGGAGATCCAGAAACTCCGCGAGCAAGAGAAGCGCGAATTGGAAGCCAAGTTGCAAAAGCGCCACGCAACGTCCTCCGACGCTGCCACCGCCGCCCCCACCTCCTCGACCACGGCTTCCGCCTCATCCTCCTCCGCCGTCTCCGCAGCCTCCACCTCCCTCACCGACGAACAAAACATCGACAACCTCGTCCTCCCGAAACCCGAGGTCATCCGCCGCCTACGCTTCCTGAAGCAGCCGGTCACGCTCTTCGGGGAGGACGACGATGCCAGGCTGGACCGCCTGAAGCACGTTCTCAAAGCTGGCGTGTTCGAGGTGGACAGCGACATGACCGAGGGGCAGACCAACGACTTCCTGCGCGACATCGCTGAGCTCCGGAAGCGCCAGAAGACTGGGATCATTGGCGAGAGGAAGCGCCAGAAGCCAGACGACGGCGCCGCCGAGGACCGCGAGGGTGGAGGTGGCGACGACGACTTGAGCGAGGGAGGCTCTAGCGGCGCCGATGCCGATAAAGATTTGAAGCGTATGAAGGCGAATTTTGAGGAGCTGTGCGACGAGGATAAGATTTTGGTGTTTTTCAAGAAGCTCCTGAACGAGTGGAAGCAGGAGTTGCACGAGAAGCCTGAGTCGGAGAAGCGCACGGCTAAGGGGAAGTCCATGGTTGCTACGTTTAAACAGTGTGCGCGGTACTTGAATCCGCTGTTCAAGTTTTGTAGGAAGAAGGTGAGTTTTCTTGCCTCTTGGGTTTTTTATGTGCTTTCCTTTGGATTTTGTTGACTGGTTGTGCTTGCGTTTTGACTACCCTTATGTAGTTGGTCTTGGTTTTGTGATTGGATGATATTTTTAACTGTTAAATGTTTGGCAGAATAACTCCACCACATAGAAAATTCTGTAAGTATAATGCAATTTCAATGAAGAGAGACGGGAAAGTAAACCATTGTTATCATGTCTTCATTGAAGTATATGCATGTCACCTAGGTGTAGGCGAGAGTGTGGTGGTATTATCTATTCTACTATGATTTTGGATTGGTAGGAGTGTAATGCCATTCTGAGGGTATGTGTGTGATTCTTCACAGTAGCAGTAGCGCTACAATGTAGTAGTGGCCCTAGGCTGCTATAGGGTTCAAATAATGGCCCAAATAGCAGCTTTTTGTGAGCTATGTTTGGGTGCCACCTTGGTATGATTTTCAAAACCCCAATTTTTCCTTTGAAACAATGTTAAGTTTTTATTTTTGGGTAAAATTCTGATTTCTCCCGTATTTTCTGTTGCCTCGTTAGCTCCAGAAACATAATAGGATTTGATACTCTTCTTCCTGGACCGTTCCACGCTTTTTCTTAAATTGGACCTAATTCATCCTTAACAAACTGACTTGTAAGGTGATGACTGTACAAACCTTATAAGCACTAGTTGGGTCATATTTATAGCCGATTAGGGATATCAACCCGCCCTTTCAAGGCTATAATCAAGGCAGCCTACAGAGGCTGCAATTAGGAGTAAGTGCAATTAAGGTCCCTACAGTTGCCTCTGTTTGAATTCTGTTCTCTCACATCTTACAGAGCTATCTTTTTCCTGTATTCCATTCTTTATTTTTTCTTTAGACTTCCTACTTAACACACTGCTAATTTTGAACTAATTTGTTATGTTCTTTTTCTACCAATTTAATTTAATTTAATCTAATTTCACCATCTTCTTTTATATTTTGGACATCATCATATTACTGTCCTGCAAAATAATTTTGTAGAGTTCGTGATGAATATGGCTGCTTGTGGTGCTGAGCAGTGCCAATAAAGATAGTTCTTTACTTCTTAGGATTGACAAATCCTTTATGCATCAATTATAAGCGTGTTTATGGATTTTACTGTATTCATCTGGTAGCTTTTGTTTTGTAGTTTTTGGTGCATGTTTGGAAAGCTTTTTTTTGAGGAAATAATCTATATCTTTCCCCAAAAGTATTTTTGAAGAAGCTCCCAAGAGAAAACATATTTGCTTCCAAAATAATCTGATCTAAACATTCTCCTAGGAGTAGTCTGATTGGCTTGATAGATTAATGTAACCAACTTAAGCATGTTTGTTATTGTTTAAAACTTGAAATTGGGACAGGTAAGGTGGTATAAAAATTGCTTGTGTAGGTGTAGTTCTTGATGTTGATGTACAAAATTTGTTGCTACACTGAAAATATGATATTGTGCTTAATCTTAGTCTTTCTATAGGATGCTGCTCAATCTGATCCTAAAAGTGATGAGTTGTCTAGTAAGTGTACAAGAATCATAAACTTTTGATTAGCTGGAAGGTCCGGAAACATTCGTAGGCTAAGGTATATAATAATATAACTAAGGGAAGAATCCTCAGCAAGATCACACAGTAAAAGTTCCTTGGATCTATTAGGAGGCTTTTCCAACAAGTGTGCCCTCCTGGTTACTGATTTAGAAAAACCAGCCAACCGCAGCTCTATTGTCTTCAGGGTCCTTGAGTGACACAAATCTCCCAGCTTGGTAATTTCATAATATCAATATCATATACCTTAGAATATTTTAAAGTATCTTCAAAAATGATCACTAACAATTAGCTTCTCTATTTTCTTTAAATTTCCACGCTTCTAATATTTTATGGTTTGTTTCCTTATTGAGTTAGGGATTATTAGTATAAATAGGATTATTAGTCATATAAACATTTCAGTGTTTTATTCACATTTATCTCTCTTCCTTCCTCAACCTAAAACCCAATAATTCCACTTGGAACTTTCTTCAGAAATCGGAATTGTACATGACTCGAACCAAGCATCAGACATTGAACACATCTTAAACTGATTTTTGACAATCCAGCAGATATCATTTTTAACATGGTTCCACTTCCACATATGACTGATGCGGATCCAACACGCAATGGTCGAGGCACCCTCCTTGTACTTTGGAAAACACAGGTCTGAAGGGCATTGTGTGCGATAAAAGGACCCAATCCTGGCTTCAGAAGAGCTTTGTTAGAACACAGAAGCTTATTGGACCCCATATCTATCCCGAAGGGCTTGAGAGAGGAAAACTGGCATGAGAATAGAATATGGTGACTTCTGGCTCTATTCACGGATTCCCAATGGCCCACGCAACATTTCTGTTTGTCGATTTCATCTTGGGGCTAGCAAGTTTTGGGAGCAATATTGTTTGCAATTTTGCATAGTGCAAGTCGATAAAGCACCCACTATTGACTGGGCGAGTGTAAGATATAATTGGCTTTCACTTTCCCATGCTTGTGTCCTTTCTAGAAGGATATAGATAGTAAGTGTCTCCTCTATTGGTTCTCCTGTTGCACTAGAGAATCAAAGGATTTACTGAGCATGGTTATAACCGTTGAATATTTAGCTTATCTTTTGAAGGCTACGTTCCTTGTCTTACTAGTACACTGTTTAAGTAATGGATATTGATTGAGCAGTAATCATAAAATTTTATTGTTTATAAGGCATGTCTCAGTTTTGCATGTTTTCTGAAGCATTTAACTAATGGAATGTATGCGGTGTGTTCTATTTTCAGGTTCTTCCTGATGACATTCGACAGGCGCTGTTGGTGGTCGTCGAATGCTGTATGAAGCGAGATTATCTAGCTGCAATGGACCAGTATATCAAGCTGGCCATCGGGAATGCACCCTGGCCTATAGGAGTCACTATGGTTGGTATTCACGAAAGATCTGCCCGTGAAAAGATCTATACTAACAGTGTTGCTCACATCATGAATGACGAGACCACTCGCAAGTACTTGCAATCCGTAAAGAGATTAATGACATTTTGCCAACGGCGTTATCCGACATTGCCGTCTAAAGCAGTCGAGTTTAACAGTTTGGCAAATGGCAGTGATTTACAGTCACTTCTAGCAGAAGAGAGATTTAGTGGGGTCAACCAGACATCTGAGGAGAGGTTTAGGATAATGCCTGCTCCGAGAGACAGCTAGTTAATCCATGTTTGCTGAAACGACATCATCATATTATGTATACTATCTATGTCCAATTGCTACTATCCTTCCTACGATCGCTTTGTTATGGCGAAAACTTGTAAAATTCCGATGTTGTGTTAATGCTTTCTTAAATCAGCGTCCATCGTTTTTTTTTTCTGTATCAACGAGAGCATCGCGGTTGGGCTTCTTCATCCTCTTGGTAGCGTTTTCGGGCTCTGAGGCCTGAATCTCGTTAGTAGATATTTGTGCTCTGTCTGAAAGGTTAATTTGTTTATTTGGATGGTTTTTTTGTAAAAACAGAGACTAAATTATACAGAAGTATTACATAGAATAATTAAAAATGCATTTCTTTTCGAGCTTCAATTGTTTCTTTAATAACATAAAAGAAAGAATCTAGAAAATTTGGCGTTTGTATAATATTTTAGTTTTAAACTAGTGTTTTTTTTTAAACAGCTGTCAGGAAGCACAGAAGATTGTAGACGTAATAAAAAAACAAAATAGTGCACATTCACTTTTGTATAATCTCTAGCTGTCAGAGTTTGATTAGGAGGTGCGTAACCCAAGAAATAATTTTGATTGGGCATGGGTAGTAAACGAATGGGAGTGAAGTGACGTGGATTATATGTCATGTCGAAGGAGAAGAGGGTAAATAACAAAATAAAAAAGCGTTGTCCGAGAAAGAACTAACAGAGGAGAGAAAAAGGTATTATAAGAAAAAAGAATTTAAAATAATGGTTTGGAACAGATGGAGGGTCGTGAGCCAATGGATGGTCCACGTGGCGCTAAGGCGACAGGCACCGGCACTGAAACGCATAGGATCTATCTGCGGTACATAGCCATAGGCACAGAATCAGAGAGGGTGAGGGTCGTGTGAATGTGAAGAAACCAAACGAAACCACTCACTCACTCACTCTTGGCCCTGGGTATGGATTCCGTTGTCCTTCACAGTGTGAGTGCGTCATCGGCGGCGTCGTCGTCGTCAATGGCGAAGCGTCCGTGTCCGTCGCAAAACCCTAGAGTGGAGAACCTGAGCGATGTGGAGCGTCTTCTTGACGCGTTTCTCTCCCTCTCCGACCTCCCTTCTCTCTCCCTCGATCTTTCCTTCGAGAGGCTTCTCCAATCTGTCCCTTCCGACTCCGATCTTATCGATCGCGCCCTCAAAATGGGTTCTCTCCTCCTCGACGCCGCTAAACACTCTTCTCGGAAACGCGCTTCCAACCACAATTCCCTCGCCTGGCCCCTCCCTCCCGACCTCACCATCAAGGTCACTTTCGCTTCCCTCCCCTTCTTCTTGACTTTCTTTTCCTTTTCTTTTTATTTCAGTATTAATGTAATCATGCTATGCTACGCGTAGAATGATACTACCGTTCGTCTGTTTCCCTTTCTTTAGATTCTTGTTTTGCCTTTCGTGTCGGTATGCTTATTAATTAAGTCGGTGGATGTGTGGTTAAAGAGTGCTGATTTTCGTTCTTTCCCCCCTTTCTCATAGGGGAGCCTTTTCTTTATATTATGTACGTGTAGTTAGAGAGTGCAAATGCTTTTTTGCTGAATATAATTGGATCCGAGTTTTCTGAGTATCTGAATACGAGGATTATGCATAAAAAGTACCTGCGGAGGAACATGCAGCACGATTTTATGGACTGCAGTTGCATTTTGCACAAACGATGGATGTACATATTGACCTGTTTTATAGTATTTTGGAAGAAAGGCCAAAATTTCAATTATTATTGGGAACTAATCGTTGTTTTGTTGGAAAGTCGCCTTAATTTCGGTTACCCCTAATTCATCATAGTAGTGGGGGGGCTGCGAATTGCAGCATATTTGGGAATGTGTTAGTCTTACATAGAGAGAATTTTTGGTCAGTCCTCATTTTACGAGCTGGCTTATAGTGTTGAATCCTAAGACCAATTTCTAAGAGTTTTAAATGTGTCCATGAAGTAATTGGTAAGTATCTGAGTACTGATTTTGAGCCCCATACACAGGTATTCTCAATGCTTGATACCCAGAGCCTGTGCTATGCATCAGCTACTTGTTCAATGTTTAGCAAATGTGCTAAAGACCCTCTGTGCTATGCAAATCTTGATTTGACAACACTTGTTCCGAAGGTTAACAACGCAGTAGTTGCCACGATGATTCAGCGAGCTGGAAAGGCACTAAGGTTTGAAATGTCCTTTCCGTGCTATATATATCTTTTGCTCCGGAGGAAACTTAATTTTACTGCCAACTGGTGGTTTTGGTGAATGCTTTGTGACAGTCCAAAATGAATCACCTACCGGGCTGATTATTTCCCTACTGTGCTTCACCTTTGCTCATATTGGTAAAAGGGGAAAAAAAAGGAAAGGAGAGAGGGGCTATTTAATTGCATACTGATTATTTGTTTGGTTGGTCTTGCTCATCTGGTTGGGTGCTTACATTTCGTTAATGACTCTCATCTTTTATCAGCTCCTATTAGAATTTGTGCAACTAGTTTCATCATTTTAAGTGAATAATACCATGTAAACTTTGTTAGCTTTCAACCATAAAAAATTTCGGTTCTCATTATTTTACCTTGTGTCAATTTCTCGGTCATGCATTACAATGTGATCTATATTTTCTTGCGTTATTGTATTCTCACATATTATAATTCTGTTAATAAGGTCTCTTAAGCTTGGTGTTGTCCCTGGCGCTACTACTTCGCTTGGATCTTGTCCACCATTTGTTTGTACCATCAGAAATGCTATTGTAGAAGTATCAAACTTTTCGTGGAATGATAAGAGATCTCGACAAGGGAGGGAGTCATCCATACTCACAAGATGCTGTTTAAGCCCTTTAAGTGGTGATGGTGGCACCCCAGGGTATTTTTATTTTTTTATGGACTTATTAAGTATTCAGTGTGTTTGGGTGATCTGTTTTAAATGGGCTCTTATATTTTGTTTTGTAGGGCTCTTTTAAGAAAGTTGCACTTGTATAATATTGAGAGAATGGATAATGCATCCCTTGGTGCAGCATTGTCAGCATGCCCATCTCTCCTTGATTTGGAAATTGTTGGGCTGTAAGTCTATTTCCTTCAATTCTTGTTCTTTCCCTTCTTTTTGTTATAAGCATTTTCTCACTGCTAGTGGATAATGCTTATGAGAATGTCATTGGTTAAAATGTGTTAAACATGAAGAAAATGGATTACTTTTTCTATGATCGGAATTTTTACAAAAATGGTGTAAACTTTGACTGAAAATACATAAATGGGTAAGTTTTAAAAAAATTACAAATTTGGGTAGGTCGTGTTTGGAATGACGAGTTTATTGAGGAAGTCGTGCATGGGAATATGACTTCAATTTTACAGAATTATTTTTCTTTGTCTCACTCAAAGTCGTGCTTGGTACCACACTTTCTGTTTTCTTTAAAAAAAAAGGCACTTTTTTTTTTCCTTTTACTCCGCGATTGCTTTTTCCTGCACATATAATAACAAAGATGAGATTCAGAATTTCCAAGATGTAGGCCTTCCATCCCACGAAGGTGGGACAACAGAGAGATAGAATATTGATCCATTGGAAACAAGAACCTTTGCACTGCCCTCTTGAGATTAAGGAAAATTTGGTTAATTCTGTCTGCTGTGACCACCAATACAAACATATATTGATCCAGGGGTTGGCCTGTTGTAATAAGCAAATATGTTCATATGATCTCTGTGTGGCTTGGCTTGACTTGGTTTGTTTCTCTCCTTTTAATCCCTTGGTCAGTTGCTGATATAGAATTTGAAAGCTATATAATTGATTTATAATTAGTTATTCGTTGGATGGAGGGCCTACATCTTGGAACTGAATCTCATCTTTGTTATATGTTCATGCAAAAGCAATCGTGGAGTAAAAGAAAAAACAAAGCGTGCCCTTTTTAAAAAAAAAAAAAAAAAAAAAAAAAAAGAGAAAAAAAAAAAAAATTAAA
>Ga0099824_1002791_pt1 | contig 25581 bp, 8 predicted proteins | sample SiratrowhiteBW_FD_76837 | JGI IMG/M metagenome (GOLD analysis project Ga0099824, IMG submission 76837) | Root nodule microbial communities of legume samples collected from California, USA - Siratro white BW | ecosystem: Host-associated > Plants > Roots > Nodule | place: USA: California...
TTATATAATTTATATATATATATATATATATATATATATATATATATATATATATATATATATATATATATATATATATCTTGTAAGAAGAAAAAGATCACACAAAAGCAAAACCAACCATTTTTGAATTATGTACGTGGTTGCATTCATTTTCTTTATTGGACGCCTCATTAAAATAAACCATAAACATGGACGCCTCATTTTCTTTATTTATTTATTGATTTGAATGTGAATACAAGGGATTGGAAGGTTCCAAAGAATCAAGAATCCGCAGAAGTGCTTTTGTTATTTTATTTATTTTAAGTAAAAAGATGGAAATAATCTCTTATAAGATCTATTCTCGTTGACGTGACTCATCCCGTTTCGCGTTTCTGCAAAGCATTCTTCGTGTCTCTCTCTCTCTTTCTCTCTCTCGGCGATTTCTGAATACACCACGAACGTTTCATCTCCGAAGGTAACAATATCAAACCTCTGATCCTCTTCTTTTCGTTTTCTTAATCTCTTCATGCAAACGGAATCAGATTTTCACTTCGCACTTCGATTTCCGATTCGATCGCTGTTTTCCGTTACGCTTTCGCCTCTTCATTTGCGGTTATTCTCTCTTTCCTTCGATCCGAGGGTTTCTGGATCAATTTCTCCAGATCCTTCCGTTGTTGATGATATTATTATTTTGTGCGATCTGTTTCGATTTGCATGCTGCTGTTTTTGCTCGATTAGTTTGAGATCTGGTTGAATCTGGTGTTGTTCACGTCACTGTCTATTGATTTGAGGAAGGAACATTACTGTTTCGGTCTGGAGATTTTTTTAATTTTTTTTAAATTTTTTTGTAAATTGAAAATTTGTTTCAACGGTGAAATTAGGGATCCATAAGCTGAAGGAGAAATGGGGCTGACATTCACGAAGCTTTTCAGTCGGCTTTTCGCTAAGAAGGAAATGCGAATTCTGATGGTTGGTCTTGATGCTGCTGGTAAGACCACTATCCTCTACAAGCTCAAGCTCGGAGAGATCGTTACAACAATTCCTACCATTGGTGAGTTTCTGGACTCTGTTTCTCTTTTTTCCTCGCTTGGTTCTGTTTTGTGACTGTTCTTAACCTGTTTACATGCATAGATATTCTTTATCGGTTGGTTAGATACTCTTTTTTTTTTTTTTTTTAGAATATGACTGACTTCGAAGTGAGACATGTGGATGCCTAATGAAACCTTCAAAATTGAATACTGAGATCTTAAATTGTGTTGGTGATTTTGTGATGCCTAATGAGATCCTGATCTTCAACGGCAAACTATTTTGGGAAGCAAACTATTTTGTGAAGAGGATATCGTTTAACTGTTTAGTGTGCCAGACTACTGGAATGTTATGATTTTTTGTATATAGGTGTTAACAATTTTTTATTTCAGGGTTCAATGTTGAGACTGTAGAATACAAGAACATTAGCTTCACTGTTTGGGATGTTGGTGGCCAGGACAAGGTGAAAATTTTGATTCTTATGCATCCCTGAAAATAATACAAATATTACCTGGCAAAGGTTACTGGTAGTCAGAGGCTGAATACTTATGTTTTGCTTTGCAGATTCGTCCCTTGTGGAGGCACTACTTCCAGAACACTCAGGGTCTTATTTTTGTTGTAGACAGCAATGATAGGGACAGAGTTGTTGAGGCTAGGGATGAGTTGCATAGGATGTTGAATGAGGTACTTCAGTTAATTTAGTTTGGCCTTTTATGCCATGCCATGTCTTCATTCTTCTACATAAGGTTTCGGATCACATACGGGCCAAAAGAAAGGGCCTGTAAATTGGTCAAGGTAGAAAGGTTTTAGAATCATATATTACCTATAAATAATATTCTTTAACATATTCTCGAAATGTTCTGAGACTTCATTTGTGGTTTTGAGGAAGGACTGATATGAATGTTTATTTTAAGCCGGAAATGCAAATATTTTCGCTGTATCTATATGACTCTTACTTATCAAGTGAAATAACATTTATCACTGCTGTTAAATAATCTGTTTCTGGCTGGACCATAATTTCTGATAACTCTTGTATATCGATGTTACTATGACGTCTTTTGGAAATTGAATGACCAGTTCTTCAGTCAATCTCCAGGGAAATTCAGTGCTTCTAATTGAACAGACTTCTGTGTCAACTTCATTGTTTACAAGGATCATGATCCATGGCTAGAATTATTAGTTTCCTTGTTCTTTTACTTTCTATTTTATGTATTCTCATGATGAAATGACAATGTTTAAAATGTTTATTTAATAATCTTTTCAGGATGAACTGAGAGAAGCCGTATTGCTTGTGTTTGCTAACAAACAAGATCTTCCTAATGCAATGAATGCTGCTGAGATTACGGACAAGTTGGGTCTCCACTCTCTCAGACAGCGCCACTGGTAAATATGATTTTAAGAACAATGCCCTAGTTCTGTATTCATAGGTATCATACTGTGATCTAACTCACGTATGGTTTTCCAGGTACATTCAGAGCACCTGTGCAACCTCTGGGGAGGGCCTTTACGAAGGTCTGGACTGGCTTTCCAACAACATTGCCAATAAGGTAGCTAATGATATTTTTCCTGTTATATTGTAAAAAAAAAAAAGATTTTAAACAATGCATAGTGAATAAAAAAAATTGTATATGTTTAGTTAAAAGTAATTCTTTGTTGCCCTTCCAAATTACCAGTTCGTTAAAAAATTAATGAAAAAATGTACTTCTTGAATGACTTAGCTGATTTTTCCCTGTTTTTTCTTCACAGGCTTAATGCCTTTGGGAGTCTTGCGGATTGGTATTCTGGATGCAGGGGTGAACATTATCTAGCTTTTGTTTCTTGGTCCTCTTCCGATACAACTCGAATATGTGTTCATGTAATGTGGTGGTTTAGGACATCTCGGTGCTAAATGTAGTAGGAATTTGTTTCTTGCGATGTGTAATACTCTGAGCTTTATATTGGGTTTGGATGCAATGTCCATAACTGCAATGGAGATACTAATTCAATGCATCACCAGGTTCTGATTTATAGTTTTATTTTGGTTATGTATCTTTCATATAATGAAGTATGAAATGGGGATTTTGTTTATTTTTTGTAAGTTACCGTAAAAAACTATATTCACTTCATACTTTTAAAGATATGCTTAAATTTGTGGTTATTGAAGTATCCATTGGGGATTAGGCTTAGGTACAATGTTCGATTCGTGGATAGCTTGGGGAATGAACTTTAGAACATTTTAAACCTGAAAGATATAGCTGAATCTGTATGCAAGAGATTAAAGTTTTCTGTTTTCTATTGAGTCTGTAGAGCGGGCTATAACATATCTTGACCCAGGGCCCGGTCTATTATGAGATTCCTGTCTCTAAACTTAGAAATCCGGCAATTTCTTTCAGCATACTTTCTTCTTCGTGTTTTGGGTTGGAAAAGTTCAAATTGTTGTAATTTAGATTTAGAATTAAAAAATATATTTTGAATTGTATAATGTGGCATACCTTATTGTGCAATATGAAAGAAAATGTATCTAGAAATTATTTTCAGAGTGTGGAAATCATGTCCCAGATTGTATTATAGAATAGATTTCCAAATTTTGACTGACAATTTATACTTTTTCTAACTTCACATGGATGTCCATGAAGAAAGAATGGGTGAAGAAAGAAATTGCATAGAAACCATGTTGTCAAGTGCCCTATCAGCCACCAGTAGGACGAGGCATTCATGATAAAATAGGGTTTCTAAAAGGGGTAAAAACTTGGGGTTGTCTACGGTGGTTACTGAATATTTTGCTTCCTAGAAATTATCCCATTTTTTTAATTAAAAGTCAAATTCTACCCTCTTCTCTTACTGCTTACAATTGTTTATTGTTTATTAGATCTGTTAAAATATATGTTTTCGTAATTAAAATCTTGTTTACCTGTATTGTCTGTTTTGTGCTTTTTGGACTTGCACTCTATTGATTGGCTATCAAATTTTTGTATGCAAGGCATGGTGAAAGGATTACTGCCTTTCTTTTAAAAGCAGAACAGACATTGCGCTTTTACAAGGATTGTTGGGACTAAAAAACTGCACATGCATCCCTTGCCACTAACCGACCTTTTTGAATTATGTAAATATTTTGTAAAAGAAAAAAAATACCTATCGACATTTTATTTGTGAAACTTCCTAATCCAACATTATAAAGTGATATTAGCCACACACAACTGCACAAGTCTAACTACATATTATTTTACAATTTACATAGTCGTATTTCTGTTGTGTCCAAGTCAAATGGTTTCTACATTAGGGACACCACATATCATGATTCTGGTGTGCAAGACTACATTCAACAAGTTTCTTGAGCGATCAATCTCCTCTCATATTTTGGAACATAAATAGATTTTTAAACTGTGGATGTATACTGGTAAGGAAGCGAAAGACACAATATAAGCCAAAGACACAATATGGTAAAAAATATGGTCGGACATTTATAACGACGAGTCCCTAGATTTGTTAGATCGAGATTCCTTGTGGCAAAAGAGGAGACATTCTCGAAGTCATCATCCATGGTTTCTTTTCCTGAGCCCAGAATTTCCCTCACTCCTGCTCCCTATGCTGCTTGAAAAGAATCATAATCCCAATTAAAACCAAACTATAGTTACGCTGCTGAATGTTTGCTATATTAATCCGTCCATGTTTTCTTTCTTTCTTTCCCGTTTCCCCTTTATGATTCGTTCGGCTCTTTCAGAGAAATCGCAATGCTTCCCTTAAAATTGTAGAATTTATAAAGATGCATAAAGGTTGAAAGATGGTTTACGTGATTAAATTTGAGTCATCTATACACAAAATCTGAGTTTGAAGCTTCATTAATATCAGACGTCACATTGTTACAAATATACTATATATGTACTAAGGCCATCAAAATTAATATGCCATTATATCAGCTACTACCATTTTGAAAGATGGACTAGGGACGCAGGAAAACCTTGTAACAGTTAAAAGTCGAAGGGGCTGAAATCGTTTTCTTGAAATTCTGATTCCTGGACAGGGTTTTCTAATTCTTCGAAAAGATAAGGTGCGACTTGTTGAGAATTGTGGGGCTTCTTGTCGTTCATCTCTATAACTGAAACAATCCTTTCTTCAATACAGTTTTCCACAATTTCAGTTCCAACTTCTTGGGACTGTAATCCAAGAAGAGAAAAGCATTCTCCCTGGAAATCCAAGTCACCGGAAGACAATATCAGCCCAGCAATTGTTTTTGCGAGATCAGGGGCATAACCGCGAATCTGAAAGAACCAAATTATAAAACGTTAGGCCATAAAGTAGGCCAGGAGAGATAATCCAGAAATTTACACTAAACATTCAGCTTACTGAATGTGAAATCAAGGAGTTGAATTAAGAATTAAGACATTAATGCAAAATATCAGTTGGAGGGAAAGCTTTCAACAGTAAAAGTATTGAGGAACATAGATGATAGAGAAGAATTCACCTGAAGGGCACGTGAACTTAAAAAGGCCTGGGAATGATTCGCCTTCAAGTCATCCAGTGAAAGTTTAACTGCTCTCTTAACAAGGTTTCTGTCATGTGGAGACATTTTCCTTGGAGCTGGAATCATGGTCTTACCAATGTGTCAAGGAAGTATAAATTACATGAGAGTTCAGAAAATTTACATTATCATACACTGAAAATGTTCATAAACATAAAGGGGAAATATGAACGCCCTAGAAGAATATTAAATGTAATTTTAACACAAATGTAGACTTGTAGCTTGGTTGTACGATGTTGGCTATCTACAAAAGGCAAACTGCTTATGATGCTTCAGTTTTGAAATTTTCTGAATAAGAACTACTAGATCGTCACTTATTCAACAAATAAATATAATATAAACAAAATCCAAAGAAAAGTATGACAGAAAAACATACAATAAATGTATAAGAAAACGGTGTGCAAAACACTTTTAACATTCTCTGATGAAGATAAAAAGGATCTGTCCAATGCTGGATATTGTTTATGATATATGTGGAGCACAACATCAATGTGTGTATCTGTAGGCAAGTTTTCCCATTCCAGTAATGTAACGCCATCTTGCTCTACCGCACCCCTTAAATTTAAGCCATATGTTTTCCAGTCAATGCTTTGCAACACCTTCATAGATGATCGGGAGATTGTACAAGGTGAAAAGTCCTTGAAATACAAAACCTGATATTAAACATTGTTATCATCCAGATTAAGTAGTGGATAGATAAAATCTAAAACATAAGAAGATAGCTAAAGCATAAAATTGAAGAGAGTTATTGACGGACCTCTGTTTTATTACCATATTCCCGGAAGCACGTATTGTTCTGCATTGATATATTACTTATTAATAAGACTGCCTCCATCACCAGTTCCGTGTGTAAGCGATTATCAGTGCAGCAAGCAACCCCAACCCCAACTTTGAGCTGCTCCCTAAATAAAGGTTCAAAAAGTATATAACTTCAAATCTTTAATTGCTACGATTTAAGAATCTAGAGGCCCCATTTTACAAGCATGCCAGATCCCCTCCAAGAAAGTAAATATTTTGAGAAGGCTTAAAAAAACCATGCAAACCAAGTTCTAGCACGGGCTTCTAGATGTGATAAGTTTTTCTACCACAATCAGTAATAAAATGTAATAGAACTCTTAAAATGGCTCCAATTAACAACCTGTTACAGTTCATATGCCCAATAGCGGACAGACATCAATATTAGGAACCAAGAATTGTCTAGATACTATCATACCTTCAAGGTTCTGCGACCTAACTGAATATGACAACGTACAAATAACTCAAAACTACTATGCTTTCATTGCCTATGTACAAAAAGTGTTAAAGAGGGAATTTCAATATTCAAGAGATAATCAACATATCTCATGAACTTGGATGACACCTACATGTGATGAAAGAGAATGACAAAGTAGAAAAGATGTCTTCATAGAGACTTAACTGAAGGAAAGCAATCAATCTACTACGTTTAGAACAAAAAAGATTAAGATTCTAAATGATAAACGGAAGGTGATTTGAGATTATGAATTTACCAACTTGGGAAGCATGATTTACACTTGTCGCTTAAATTATTTCCATGCTTAACTACATAGTCTTCTATGCCAGACTTAAGAAGTTCTAGATTTGATGCCGACCCTGGTAATTGCTTGCACTCATTTGCAAGAAAAACCTTTTCATATCGTGATTCAGGAACATCGCAATCTTCTGCAACCAATTGAATTGCAATATTCTGGATAAAATATAAAAAGTGAATCATTAAGACTGTGTCAAGTCAAGGCTACTGAATTAAATTTGTAAGGTTGCTTTAAAAATGTCAATGATTAAAAAGTGCCATCTGGCTATCTGATTTAGTGGAATTATTAACTGTTGATGGCATATGAGATAGATGGAAAATGGTCTCCAGCACAGTATTAACCCGCTTCAAGTTATAGTTGTTTGAAAGAAATTAATGCCGCAGAGAATTCTTCACTTGTGTCAGTTTAACTTACAGGAATCTTTAAAATCTGCACCTGCAAAATCAACAAATAAATAGAAAAAATATGAAATGTGTAATACATGGATATAAACAGCAGAGTATTTTGTAGATAAACAGATATTACAACTTCAACAAAATCATTTAAATATATAGGACCAATTTTGATATGCATTGAATACGAAAGCAACAACAAACTTGGTACATTCAGGCATGGTAAGCCTACCAAATTTATGCTTGCTAATTTTATTTAATTTTCATATCAGGTAAAGATTTATCCTGTTTTTGGTGTGGGTTGCAGAAAATAGAAGCACTAGCACTCTTTTGATTTTTCACTATAATAAATTGTGATAAACCAAAATTCTTTAGGCACTCTGCCACAGTGGAGAAGTGCAAAATGACACAAACTTCTGATGTAGAGCCTTAGTAACTGTCTAGAGATGCCGGTGCTTTCTAATAATTGAAACATTTGATTACCGCAGACCCATATTAGTTCAAAGCAATAGATTTGAATTACTTCATTCAATAGCATTTAACTTAATCAGTGTACTTCAAAATGCCCACCAAAAAATATGGCCTACAGTTTCGATCTTGGTTCATGTTTAAATTTTATGAGTATAAATGCAATGATTGCCATTTCTCTAGGTAGGACTGTCAGATGACCAAGGCAGTGATAATTGAGCTCTTTGATCGAACTCATTTAGATTGAAAAAATCAGCTTAGTAGTAAACATTTCATGTATCTCAAGTAATTTATTTTTCACAACAAAAAAGAATGGACAAATTAGCATACCTTCTGTATAAAGGTATGAATATCAGCCAGTAAGAGATCGCGGCTAACAAAAGAAGACAGATAAGCTTCACTACCACTGCAAAATAATATAGTGAAAAAATTATTTTAAAGGAACTTAACCAACAAATTAATCTCAAAATGTATCTCAAATAACTCTTTTACCTGAATTTTGCCCCATTTTTGGTGTTTGAAGGTAGTGTTGTTATTCTAGAGGAACCACTTCCTTTCAGGTTTATCTGATAACTATGTATCTCGGTATCCCTGATGCCTACAATTTCCATAGATTGCAATAAGAATCGTGATAATATAATAACTAAACAAAACATGGCAATATATTCAATAGTTGACTTCACTCAGCAGTTGACACAGCATAATTACACAAGCAACTGGGAAACATAAAACATTTGATAAATTTCCACATGGCTTAAATTCATTTCCCTTTAGACAAAATAGCTGGCCCGGCATATTACCTCCCACATCAAAGCAAGAGCAATACAGTTGACTCGGATACAACAGTTGTTATCTTTTTTGTATTTTGTGCACGCGGGATATCTATATTTTCAGTAAGATCAAACCACAACTAACATTAGAGGAGAACATTAACACTTACTGGTGGTTTTGAGAGAAAGCATTCCATCTGTTTTAAAAGAGGCAAAATAAACAAACAATTACATAAATAAATATTATTTAACTCAGACGGCAATCATGAATTTTTGTTACCCCAATTGTCAGCAACATCCGTGGAAGAAAACCTCAAGTCCTGAAATTCCTCTAAGCAGCTCCCGATGCCAGTATCAGAGACTTCTCAAAAGAAATTCAAATGCTATTACAAATAAAAACTTCACTACTCTTTAGCCGAAACAAGATTTATTAATTTTTAGCATCATTCTTCTGATAACTATAATCCTGCAGTGAGCCAACCAACATCGTTTAGGTTCATTTTTTTTTTTTGTTTTCCATTAATTAGAAACTTTCCTGGAAATTGAATAGATTCTATCTAATGATAAAATGCGCAATAGAGAAATCGTGTCGAAATACTAGCAAACATTTTTCCTACTTGAAATTCGAAGAGAAGGATCCGAAGATGAAGAGCGAGTGAGAATGATTGCGAGTCTGCAAATCTGCTCCGATAATCGGCATCTCTGATACGCTGAAGATATTAACTATAACAGCAGATTCATGTCACATACATAACCGAACAAATCACGAAACTCGCATGCAATGTGAACATAATTTACATAAACGAACCTGGGAGAAACTCATACAAAAATAAATGAATACAAAATATAAGAACATTTTGCAGAAGAAGAAACTCACATGTAAGCAGAATTCCTGAACCGCAGAAAACTCCATTCAGAATCAAAACTCTCTCTGGAATTCGCGCGCAAAACTAAGCAACGGTTTCGAAAATCAAAATTATAAATCATTCTGAAACGCGGTGGACCCATGGGCGACCCGATAGTCAGGCCCATTAACGTTTGGGCCTCAGTGATTCATTATGAAGTAGCCCATAAATAAAAAATTTCTTGGGTGCTTCTTTCTGCACCCCCATAAGTTTTTAATTTCCCAAAATGCCCTTGTCGAAATTACTGAAAAAGCCTTTGGGAATTAATGAAGGATTGCTGATGGGTGAAAACGAAGACCGTGGAGGATTTTGTGGTGAAGGTTTAGGGGTTGGCTTTTCTCCGTGGTTTCTGGTGGTGGTTTGGTGAGTGGTTGTAGCTGGGGTAGGGTTAAAACATTTTTTGACCTAAGGGCAACTTCGTATTTTCAGCTTGGGTATGGAGGTGCGAAAGAAGAACCCAAATTTCTTTTCATAAAAAGGAAGACAGATTATTTTTTACTTTTTTTAAATATAAAATTAAAAAAAGAAATGTTTTAGATGAGATAAAATAGAAGAAGCATTTGGGTCCCCAAAAAAGTGCTTTATACTTGAACGTTACACTGAAATTTCTGACTTCTTGCACTCACAAAGACAAGCAAGTATGAAATCCTTTTGCAGACAAATATGCCCTTGCTGACAAATGCCGTTGATGGTGATGCTGCTTGTTTTGACTAAATCTCTGAACATGTAATTTTATGTTTGGCTTTATCATTTGTTGAGATTATGAAAATTACCAGTTAAAACAAATATTCATTAAAATAAACTTGAATGGATAAATTGAAATGAAAGTTGTTTTTCTTCACGCAGGGCTCTTAAAGTTGTATTCTTGTAGTACCCCTCTTGCAAGAACTCACATGATGCCAACCAGAGGCATCGCTGGAAGAAACAGAACCGAAACTTTGCAGGAACAATGATATTCTGGTTCGTGGAAGTGGAATTATTCGCCTTTCTTCAACCCTCGCTGGCTTCCTTAATGCATTTATTTAACCATTTTTCAAAGTGCTTGCTTCATATATACTGTTTTCCCTTTACTGAATAGTGACTTTCTCCATTGAAAAGATGTCAGGGTTTCATCACCCTGCTTCATATTGCTATCCTATGTGCTATGTGCTATGTGCCATGGCTAAGAAAAGAATGAAATTCCAACCCAATTGTGTTTCCATTACTCTCCATATTCAACAACATGTACAAAAAAGTGAACAACAAAAAGTACTTTCAATACCATCTAGTTCTAAATGAAGATAACAAATTTACTTTTTTCTGTAACACTCAAGTGTAAAATTTGACTTAAGAAAGGAATCACCAGGGCACTGATTTAACTAACTGAAGTGTATGATATAATGATAACAAAGTTGTGTATCTAAAATTAATATCTCTACCAACTCAAACACTCACGAGCAGATTCCCTATTTCATAGGGGAATAAAGGGACAATAAGGGCAGGGTGACCCCATTAAGCTTATAAGATTGTTATTGGAATGGTTAGTGCTTGATACTTTTGCACAGATCCCGATATTAATAAAACAAATCTGGTCTCTCCCTGTGTCCCCCTTTCACAGTTTTCGGAGAAATTCTTGACTAGATGTTCCTTTATGCGTCACGTTTGGAACATCATCCTGCTCCTAAAGACAGTTACTTTGTTTAGACCCTAGGTATGTATTTCGTACGTAACCGTATAGTAATGTCTATGGCCTACAAACTAGAGCATGACCAGTCATGTATCTCAATTTTTTAAGCTTTACAAAATGTCTTTCATCAAATACTGTATCTATGATCTGTTAATGTATGATACATACTTCAATTTTTTAAGTATATATATAAAGATTAACTAAGAGTATTATAATCTCTTTTCTTTTCTTTTCTGCGAGTTTTTTCACATAACAGTCCAATTCTTATCAGCATTATCTAAAATAAGAAAAAAAAATCAATTACAAAAATTAGTAAATTGTCTCAACTATGGAATGTGTTAAGGTTAAAATCGTGTCCAGCTAATTCGATTTTGATTTCAATTAATATCTTAAGTGAAATCATATAAATCTAATACGATTCCAATTTCTCTACTTAACACAGAAATTGTTACTATTTTGCACAATTTTCTTTTTTACTTAAATGAAATCATAGATGAAATCATGTCCACTTTATACAATTCACCTATTTCATAATAAAAAATTTTATTTACCTATTTTTGACAATATTATTACCAATTGCACTATTATTACCAATTTTAAAAAATGGATAAATTCTATCCGTTTATAAAATCGTGTTAGCTGGTATGATCTTACTTAAGCAGAAAAGAAATCATGCAAGGCAATGATAATGTTTAAATGTTGTCCAACTTATACTATTTTAATTAATTTCTTAAGTGAAAATCTATTATTTTAATTAATTCCTTAAGTGAAAATCTATGCATGGCACTATTTCTTTGAGTATGTATTTTTCTGTTTCTAAAATAATTGAAATAATTAGTTGAAAATAATTATTTATAATTGAAACTTTCATTTTGAGTTCAAATTCCGATTACTATTAAACACATTAAACATATATTTAAATAATATAATAAAAATTGTAATTTTGTAATAATATATTGATTCTAAAATTATAATCTGGTAGTAATATATTGATTCTGGTTATCTTTAAACACATTAAACATATATTGAAATAATACAATAAAAGTGGTATGAAAAATCAATAGTTTTTTTTTTAAATCATAATCTAACGTTTATTTTATTTATTTAATTGAAAACTAAATTTAAAATGAAAATTTCAATTATAAATAATAATTTTCAATTAATTATAACTAATTATTTTAACTTTTTTTCATGAAATAAAAATACCATCATAAAAGAGATTTGTCAGATGTATATGTTTTACTTAAGGTATTAATTAAAACAGTACTAGTTAGACAAATTTCAAGTTAACACAGATCAGTTGGTGTCTTACACAATTTTTTTTTCAGCTTAAATAAAATTATGGACATAATTTTTTTCATAATAAAATCTTGTTAGCACGACATGATTTACCATATGATTTACCATTTTAGGCAATACTATAACGAATTGCAGTGTTATGAGAAAAAAATCCTTTTCTACCCTCCTTCCCCTTATAATTTGTTGCAAGAAAAGCAATGCGCACTTATGAACAAAATATGATGAGTATTTGGGTTGTATTGAGTACATAGAGTCACAGACTGTGTCCTTCAATGATTATGAGTGGGAACACCCCAGTAAACAAAAGCTGCACTTTCATGGGGCCTTCAGAGTGTAATGTGTCCTTATGCTGCAAGATCTTGCTTTCTCTCCTTACAAAGCAATCATAGGAGCCAATAAGTTTAAAGAGCACCAAGAATATCTTTAGTTGCCTTCTTTATTAAAGAAAGTTCCCCTCTCCTCCTTTTCTAAATTGAAAATTCCTACTCATTAGAGACCCTATTTACATAACCACTTCTCACACCAAATCCCCTTAAGTGCTTGGCCTTCACTCAAAGAACAAGACCTGCAGCTTTAATACCAAATCCACCTATCCCCCACAATTCTCACACCCCTCATCACAACCATTTTCTCTTCTCAATTCTCTCATTGAAGATGTCCTTACAAGTTCAGCCACAGCCACAGCCACTGATGCAGCAGCAACAGCAACCTGTTCAGGTCTACCCCACCAGTGTCACATACCAGTCACCCCCCCACCATTCAAACGGATCTTTTGGCTCAGTGTTTGTTGTTTTGGCTATAATAGTAGTCATTTCTGCAGTTGCTTGCTGTCTCGGAAGGCTTTGCAACCGCCGCAGCAGCCACAGCCACAGTCAGAAACATGCTAAGCCTCAAAAGCAGCAGCAGCAGCAGAACCACCACGGCAACTTCCGGCCAAAAGAAGTGGACATTGAGTTCGGGTTTGACAAGAGAATTGCAGCTTCCAAGCCTAATGGACATGGAGCAGGCAGAGGAATGAAGCCTCTTCCTCATGGTGACATGAAAACCTTTGAAATGAAGCTTGGCCACCAAGGCAAAATAAGGCCAGGTCCATGAAGGGAAGTGTTTGAGAAAAGTGTTATGTAGACAAGCCCATCTTCTTGTTGGGGACCGTTCCTTCCTTCTCTATACCATTGTGTTTCCATTTATCTTCTCTGTTTTTTCAGTCTCTTATTAGATCTGCAACTGCAAGGTGAAATGTATAATTATCTTCTCAACTCTTTTATGCCCTTGTTTTGATGTTAGAAACAAAATCTTGTGCTCTGTCTGCAATATGGATTTGTGTAAGTAAAAAGCGTGTAAACATAGAAATGACTCAATTTAATGATGGATTGATTGGATAAAAAATAAGATTTTTTTTGTGAAGTTCAGTTTGAACCGATCTAGATTAACAGAAGTTGTGCTGCAAACAAACCTATAACAAGTTAAAAGAAACTAATCTATAACAGAGTTAATACTCATCCATGCATTAAAGGAGTATATTTGTCCATATACTCCTACCATGATTTTCAATAAAATCTTTCACTTAATAATTTCTCCTTAGACACTCCTTATAATACTGATAATGAGGTCTAACTTATTACCAACCATTCAAACTTCTCACCATTAGGTCAATTCTAACATGATATGGTTCTAAAGAGTGGTCAAATATTTATGGTTTGTTTAACCATGGGTTCGGTTTGTCTAGTTCTTTGCTGATTGGCTAAAACAGCAGTTAAATTGGCTCCTGAATAATGGTAGGGATAAGATCTGCAGAAGTTTAACCATTAGAGACTTTAGGGTAAAGTGTTAACAAGATTGATTTTGATAAAAGATGATTAATAGTGGGATGTTTTATTTTTATTCTAAATTAACATAATTTAGTAGAAACTTTTTTATTACAAAAAAACTACCAAAAATTGTTTCAACTCATAACCAATTATAACCGTATAATCAAATTTTCAACATGAAATCAAATATGAACATATATATCTACAATCACCTCTATCATTTGAAAAGGAAATAAAATAATTTACTGAATCAAGAAGTATCATTTACAAAAAAGGTAATTGCTATATATAATAATGAAACCTACTAACAAGTTAAACAGAAAAGGAAATAAAATAATTGATTATATATAATATCTAGAATATTTGAAAACTAAATAACTCATTATATATAATATTTATAATATTTAATTATATTTTATTTAATATCTCCCTCAAGTTGAAGAAAAAATTTGATAATTTCCAACTTGACAATGAAACAACTGAAGGCGGTAGCATGAAAGGGCATTTGTACATATATCAACTATTTGATGCTCAGTTCTAACATGAATGAGAGTCAAGGCTTCTTTATAAACAAGTTCATGGATGAAGTGATAGTCAATATCTCTAATGATGAGAGGGATTAGAAGCAAAGTGTACAACAAATTTGTTATCGCAAAAAAATATAGTTGTGTCAATTTGAAACTTCAAAACATTTAGATAATCATTGTAATCAAATTACACTAAAGATAAGTACAATATTTTGATTTTGCTAAAGACTTGAACACAATGAGAGACTTTCAGAAAATTAGAAAACATTAAGGAAAACACAAAATTCAGTGGTTGATTTTTTGGTATCTAAACAACTGCTCTAGTCCAATAAATCAACATATGTTGAAAGATGAAGTTTGTTGTTGGCTAGGAAAAAGAGACATTGATGTGGAGTGGACTTCAAGTATTGAAGTAGGTGATGGACTATAACTAAATGTGTGTTTAATGGATTCTGCATAATTTGACTAAGCTGTGAATTACAAAAGTAATGTTTGGTCTGGAAATTGTCAAGAATATAAGTCTTCTAATTAATCTAGGGATCCTTAATAGGGTCACCATCATTGAGGTCAAGTTTTAATTGAGGTCTATAGGTAATGTAGCTAGTTTGGTACATAAAAACCCAATACCATCAAGCAAAAAAAAAAGTATATTTTCTCTTACTCAAAGAGACACTCTTGCTGGATTTGGCAATTTTCAAGCCTAAGAAGTATTTGAGAGAACAAAAAATCTTTAGTTTGAACAAAAAATCAATGTCAATTGTACCTTATCAACACAAAAAGAATCTGGATTTACTAGGATGATGTAGTCCACATAAACCAACAAAAGAATCGGAACCATGAATAAACAAAAATTAATCACTTTTAGACTATGTAAAACCATATTGCAATAATGTTAAAGAGAACTTGTAGAACCATTGTCTATCTAGAAGCTTGTCTTAGTTTATACATTGATTTATTTAACTTACAAACTAATCCTTTTGTTTTGGTTTTGTAACCCAGGAAAATATTCATGTATCCTTCCTTAAATAACTCACAATTTAAGAATGCATTGTTGATATCTAATTGTTGTAGGTTCTAAATTTTTGTGGCAACGACTGATAAGACTCTTACAGAAGAAGTAAGTTTAGCCATTAGTGAGAAAGTGTCTAAGAAATCAATCCTAGCCTGTTATGTGTATTTGGCTACCAATGGAGCTTTGTACATGTCAATTGAGCCATCAACGTTCTACTTCAATTTAAAAGCTCATTTGCACCTTATGCAATGTTTGCCTCCGGTTAAGGGACTAAATACCAAATGTCATTATCTTCCAAAGCCTTAATTTCTTGAGCCATGGAATTTCTCCGTTCACCATGTAAGGATGCTTGATGATAGAAAATTGAGACTCGTAAGTGATAGAAATTTGATTGATAAAAGTTTTGTACTTTGAATTGAGTTTGTCCAAAGAATAAAAATTCTGAATGAGATATAGGAATAAGGTGCTATAGCACATATAATCAAACAAATAAGAAGGAAGGTTTCTTACATGGTTCAAATCATCTTCAAATTCAAAACCATCGATATTAGAGATTGATGTTTTAGATGTAACATGGGGCTCATAAAGAGTGATGGACAAGAGAAGTATCTAAAGGCAAATTATCTAAAGGAAAATTAATCGATATTGAACAAATAAATTACCATATTATGAATGAAAGAGGAAGAATCTCTAGAAGAAGTCATTTCCTTGAGAAAAAATTATTTCATAAAAGAAAACATCCCTTGAAATAAAAAAATTATTTAATCTATAGATTGTACAATTTGTATCCCTTGTAGCCTCTAGAATAACTAACAAAAATATGGATGGAATGACGTGAGTAGTAAATTTATTTACCGAAGAAGGAAAAGTTGTTAGCAGTATTTTTTAAATGATGTCGGCGCAGATAGAACCTAGGTCAATCGTCTCGGATATGTACAATACATAAAGCATATGAAATGTTTCTCATTTGTTTATTTTTTCTCAAACTCATTGTTAGGACATTGATCTAAATTAAACTTATCACAATGAGTACCACAATTGGACAAACTTTCATTCCTAGATATAGGCCTTTTGAGACAAGCCAAAAACTCTGTTGATATAGATCGTTCAGGTGGATAGTTTTCAAGGCTCTACAACATCTTACACTCTTGAATCTGCCAAATCTAAACATTATCAAGGGAAGATGGGAAAACATGTTCCCACGACTTATTTTATCTTTTGCAAACTGTATCAGTAGTGTCTATGCAGCCTAGTCAGACAAATAAATTTTTAGAATTTGAAACAATAAACTTGTTATCGTCACCAAAATTTAGAATTTTTTTTCATACAGACAAACAAATTTTACATTTCTCCTCTGTTTTATTCCCTATTATATATAAATATATATATGACATCTGATTTCTTCGTTTTGTCACCTAATATCCAAAAACACTTTAAATTGCCGATGTATCAAAACTTAATAACAACCTGGTTATGTTTCAATTAAGAATTTCAAATATTCTTCCATTTTTTGTTTAAAATAATTGCTTCAATTGGCGCCCTTAAGAAGAGAGTATTTTTTATTCAGTGTAAAATTCAGATTCTAATATATTCTGCTGCACTTCACAATAGTTTATTATGTCGCAAGGTAGCTAAATTTCTTATCACAACGAAAATGTAATTTTTCAGTTTCAGAATAGAAAACGTACTTTAAGAGATCCAAAAACTACAGCAGACGCAAACACAAGTTCTGCTGCAGACAAACATAAAAGAAGCTAACTTTATGGAGTTAATACTAATGCTTTTGAATTTATGAGCTTCCTTTCTGCATAAAAAAACTAAGTACAGAAGAGCGTGTAAATTATAAAAAGAAAATGTAACGGCTTATGCTACCAATACACTATTAATATGATTTCAATGGAGTAAGGTTTAATGCTCTATTATTGGTCTGAACCTTAAATGGAGTAATCTCTCGTTTTTCTAATGTTTTTTTAGTATCGAAAGAAAAGTTTTAACATGCTACATTGTACAGAATTATTTTTTTTTTCTGAGAAGGAATCGTTTTCTTCTATTGAGATTTTCAGAAAGGAAAAAACAATCCTATGGTTAAACCGATCATAATGTAAATCATTTCCATTCCATTTACAAACATTTGATATGAAACAGTAATCAGCTAAGCCATCGTTCTGTTACAAATCCCACAACTTGGATAAAAAATGGACTATAAACATAAATAGTACACTCTGACTTGAACTATCTCAGAACTGCTCCATATTCGCAATTCACAAGTGTTCACTGGTCACTGCCGTAAAACATAAATGCAGTAAGAAACTCATTCTTCCTAATAGATATCTACAACAATAGATATTAAAAAGTAAACTCAACAAACTTATACTTTACAAGCTTTCAATGACCCCCGCTATAGGAAAAAAAAGAATGGGGGGAAAGAAAACAAAGCAAAATCGAAGATGTACAAAAGAAATAATGTTTTTGATTGGCACAAGTGAAACAAATACAATCTCAACATTCTTCACAACTTTCATGGTGGTAAGGATTAGGAAGTTTGGAAGTCATGATTCCCATCTTTGTAAGCGAAAAAATTCTTAATACTCTGGAAGCTGATGCTGGCATAATGAAGAGGAATTTGGTGGAATTAGTTTTGGTTTCAAAATAAAAAGTTGGACCAGCAGCCTCTAAACACCACTCCACTATGCATATGCTCATAGTATGTGTGTTCCCTAAAGACATGTTCTGAGTATTGCTCCTTGCAGGGTTGAACTCACAGTTCTGTTGAAGCAGTTGAACGGAATTCCGCGCTGTAATTATCAAACTCGGAATCATCAAAGCTTCCGTTAACCATCTTTCTGAATCTTGTGATGTCTTCATTATACTGACCAGAATCATAAATAGTGCTCTGACCATATCTCACCCCATTTGATAGATCGCATAGTTGATCACCGTTGTCTAAGGCTCTTATCACCTGATAAAAACCAATGGACATATTATCAAATGATTTGAACAAGTTAAGATAAAACTGAATGATACAAATGCAAATAACTGTGTCAAAATTATTTTGAAAAACAATAGGCTTTGATGGACACAGAATAAGTAAAAACTGTCTAGTATTGTTATCACCTGAACCATACGAGGTCGTTTTGGAGCAGAATGGCGAACACATGCTGCTGCTGCCTCAATCATTTTGAGCATTTCCTTGTCAATGTATTGTTGTTGAAGCCTAGGGTCTACTAGTTGACCGAAGTCTCCTGACTCAATTGCACGAAGGAGAAGTGGACGAGCCTGTGGAGAGAGGAAAACATTAATTGAGGTCAACGTTTTCTAAGGCAATTTGGTAAGAGAAATTAACAAAACAAGAAGATGATCATGTCAAAAACAACTGATTTAACCAAATTCAAAATTTGAGTGTATTTCATTTCATAAACTAAGAATAATGTTCAGACGTACCCACTCAACCAAACTCTCCTCTCCTAAGGGCTGCATCGGATCAACAGGTTTCCTTCCAGTTATAAGCTCAAGGAGAACAACTCCAAAAGAGAAAACATCTGATCTATCCGTTAATTTTCCACTTGTTGCATACTCTGGAGCCATGTACCTGCATAATGAAGCTAGAATGAGTTAGATGGCAGTTTAGCATTTCGCACTATTGAAGGTTTTCTCTGATATGGTTTCCACTACATACTCTTAAAATGTGGCTTCAAAATATAAAAAGCCAATTCAAAGAGATATGTCTACTTGGCCTCCAAAATAACAGTGATAAACAACAATGTTGAACAAAGTAAAATTTCAATTTTCAGCTTAGAATAATTCTGAGTATTTTCAGAATACAACCAAAGAGGTGTTTGTTTACTTCCACTTTGATGCCATGTGACAGCCTTCGTGAAAGTCCATATATCAGAATGTACTTCTTTATGTTTTAGACAGAGAAAACCTACCCAAAGGTCCCCATCACCCTAGTTGATACATGCGTATTAGCATCGTCGGTTAGCCTTGCAAGTCCAAAGTCTGCAACCTGTGCCTCGTAAGCATTATCCAGAAGAATGTTTGCCGATTTAATATCTCTGTGAATGATCTTTGGGTTACCTAGAAAAAATAAAATACGTTAGTTTTTTCAAAACTATACAAGATTACCATCGAGATAATAGTTGAAAGATAGAATGGAAAAACTGCCCAAGATTAGTTATCAGTCAGTGTTACTTGTGCTTGAAGAAACGTACACAAAATCTAGCACGGTTAATATCCCTCTTATCTTTTGAATAATGAACCTTGAAGAGACGAGAATCAAAAAATAACATGAAATTCTTTTAGTTTCACATGAACTTCATAATGTAGTGTACAGATTTAAAATCAACTCATATTTTAAGATCTCCTAAGCTTTCTGCCAGTTCTCTGCCGTAGAAAACTTTTTTCCATTTCTTTGATACCTTTTAAGTAAATTTCGTCAAACATAATACACAAAGAGGGTAACAACGTAAAAATTAATAAATTGTCAGCCCCAGAGTTCCGTTGAGAAAAGGATAGAAAAGGAGTTTCTTGGACCGAAAGAAACTTTTGACTGAATTGACAAGGATAACAGGCATATCCAATTTAGTTATGCCCTTTGCACAACCTTTTGAAAGCCATGCACATTAGAATCTACAATGTATTGGACCCGCTTAAAACTGTTCTAGGTTTTTCTGTACACAAGCAAAAATCATTTCCCTATCAACTGTTCTAGTAAACTGGCACCATGTTCTAGAGAAATGGCTTCTATCAATTGCTTTAATGTATTGTATGTAAGAAAAGATAATCTCATAGCACAAATGCAAGATGAACTCACATCCATCATGAAGATATGACAGGCCCCTTGCAGCACCAATTGCTATCTTCATCCTCTTGGACCAATCCAAAATTGGGAATTCACTTCCTGTGAGGAGCAGGGCACAAACAAGCAATAAGGACATGAGGATAACCTCATAAACACAGACAAACAACAAATTCATTTCTTAAAAAAAAAACAGAAACTCACATTACCATGCAAGTGCTGATTGAGATTCCCATTAGGAACGAACTCATAGATAAGCACTCGTTGCTGTTCTGATATGCAATAGCCAATAAGTGAAACCAAATGTCGATGATGGATTATGCTGATGATGTCAACCTCAGCCCTGAACTCCCTTTCTCCCTGCCCACTACCAGCCTTCAACATCTTAAGCGCCCCCACTCTACCATCAGGCATGGAAGCCTTGTAAACATACCCAAATCCCCCCTCCCCTATTATGTTTTCGCTGGAAAACCCGTTAGTGATCTCCGCAATCTTTTCGTAGGTAAAAACTAACTGACCACTGCTCAGAGTCGGATCTGGAGTAGATTTTAAAGGCATGCTACCTTGTTGTGCTCCATTCCCAAAACCAGGCTCCTCTACATAGTAATGCACATCTGCACTAAGCCACACCAATATCATTCTACAAGATAACAACAAGTATGTTTGGGTTCTAAGGATTTCTAGAAAAAAGGAAGAATGAAATGAGCAAACTTTTCTTATTATTAGTTTTGATGTTCATCTTTTGATTTTGGTTATGCAGAGAACTGGTTAGAACACCAATAACAACGAAGATGGTTGAAGAAAATATATGCTTTACCTCCTGCTGCTCCTGCTCCTCTCATATGAGCTTTCCTATGGGGTGGCACGGCATAGATGTTGACCCGCTTATTCCTATTCCTGAATATAAAGAAAATAACTAGAGCAAGAAAGGCAATGATGAAAACCCCGGCGAGAGCAACACCAACAATTTCTCCTGTATAATTATTATTACCGGAGGAGCTTGGTGACGCCGTCGGAGGGTTGCTCTTCGGGGAAGTAGACATTTGTTTTGGTTGCAAAATCGGAGGTAATCCTGGTAATGATACCGGTGATAATCCTGGTGTTGATCGCAGTAATGAAGGGGGATTTGACGCTGAAGCTATCTCCGCCGGCGGCGGCGGAGTAAAAAGAGAAGCCGGTGAAGGTGGGGTTTCTGTTACAGTTGGAGGCGAAAGGAACTGCGGAGGAGGAGAGAAAGATTGTGGTGATGGAGCTGAATTTTGTGGAGGTGGCGATGATGGTAACGGTTGTGAAGGTGGCGGCGGTGACGGAGGTGGTGGATGTGAACCTTTTGATGGCGGGTGAGTTAATGGAGGAGGCGGAGAATGTGTTGGCGGGGGAGAAGATTGAACTGGTGGTGGTGGGGACGGTGAAGGGGAAGGTGGTGGCGACGGTGAAGGGGAAGGTGGTGGAGAAGTAGACGGAGTTGGCGGCGGAGAATGAGACGGAGTTGGTGGCGGAGGGGAGTTTTCCGGCACTGGCGGAGGTACTGACGGGGGAGGAGAAGAATTTTCCGGGGGTGGTGGTGACGTTGAAAGTGGTGGTGGTGGTGATGGTAATGGCGATGATGGTGAAGGCGGCGGCGGTGTCTTCGAGGGTGGCGAAGACTCTGCGTCGTCCGATGACTGCAGCGACTTGGACGGTAGCGGAGCCTTAACAGAATCCGACGTAGACGACCCATTTGATGATGATTGGTTAGCCATTTCTGATTCTCTATTAAATCTGAAGTTTGATGATACTCAGAAATGGCAAGAAAATTCAAAAAAACAAAAGGAGGGAATGCCAATGGGACCAATGAGATTACAACTTGAAACAGTTTCTCAGATAGGTTGCAGTGATCAAAGCAGAAATAGCAGCAAAAACAACAACATGGGTTCTTGTTGTTTAGAATATGGAATTGAATTGGGGTGATGAAGTCTTCTTGGCCAGCGAATCGTTGAAATTGGGAACGAAAATGCCAGCACGTCGTCGACGCGTTCAGAGAGAGTGCTGCGTGGTGCGTCTGAAATGGAAGAGAAAAAAAAAATGAATTTCCAGAATCAGTGGCCTCTGCAAAAGGCAAATGCAGACGGATCATGAGTCATGAACATGCTTTCTTCGTTAGCATTAATTTAGGATGTTAGTTTGAATTCATGTTTGCATAGATTCATGTTGGTTTTTGTGTTGTGATGCTTGTCTCCTTGAATCTCGGGTTACCGCGCAACATAAAAGTATAATAAACCCGTTGGGGCTACCTAACGAGTCCCAACTTCCAAGTGGGAACCTATCTAACCAACGACCACGATTTGCCTGCCACAGTATCTTGGTGGGTCCCTACTCTTTCACCTGACTCTTGTCGGACCTAACATCCCAGTTCAATATGGGCTCTTCTTATTGGATTGGGCTTTAAGTTACCCCTCTTACCCACTTACGCTTCTTCCCGCACCTCCATAATTTTTTGAAGAGACAAAATACCCCTAAGTTAGAATTTTAAAACCATCCCTACCCTTCACCCTCTGACCCTGCGTGGTCTCCTGCACGCTTGTTCTTTGTTAGTATTTTCTTATACCTTCTCCTATTTGTATTTTTTTGATTGTTTACATTACGGTTAACTGTATTTTTGTTGATGGTGGTGATGGATTAAAGAGAAGTGGTTTGCAGAACTGTGGTTTGTGTTGCTCCGGAATGTATTTTTGTGACTTTCAGATTTATATAATACAAAATGGTATTTAGCTTCTTGACTGAGGTGAGAGATTGAATCCGGAATACCTTGAGTACCTATCTTCAGTCTTCAGTGTGCAACCATTACAAATACTTTCCAATCACCATAATATACCACTGCCAACTGTCTAATTGCTACCTTCGCCACTTATCTTCTCTCTTCGTCACTAATCTTCTTCATTGCAATGCACAAACTTTATTTCTAACCTTTTCAACCATCATTTTCACAATTCACCATCAGTTTTTTTTTTTTTTTCAACAGGAACAATTTAATCTTTTCATGAAAGTCACTTTTAAAATTTAGAAAATTATGGAGGTTCAGGGGAAATTATGGAGGTGTAAGAAGATGGCGTGTTACCCATTTAAGAAATTTTAAAAATAGCTATTTTGATTGATGGCTTTTCCTTTCTGCACCCCCTTTTCTGAATCTACGCCACTGGAATGACTGAATTGTCCTATTTGCTCACTGTTATACCAAAAGAATAAAAGAAATCGTTTTAAAAAACATATTTCAAAAGGAATAATATATGTTTTTAAATTCTTATTTTAGAAGTAGTGTTCTAAAAACGGTGTTCTGTAATGTATTTTTATAAATTTCAGAAAGGTTGTTTTAAATAATGTTTACAGCACGTAGTCCAAAAATTACACCTTAAAGAGTAAAATAGTGATTTTAAAAATTGTGAGAGTGAAAGTTTAGGAAGTAAAAACCTTGATCGACAACCTTTCCACTTTAATAAGTTAGGTTGCCAATATACTGACTAGTTTGGATGTTTTAATTCATAATATCTCTTGCATTAAATGTTTTTATGCTTAAATGATTATAAATAATATGAATAAGAGAGTGTACTCATAAATATTTATAAGAGAGAAAATTGTTAATTGTAATTTTTTTTTAAAAAAATATAAAGTTAAGACAAATTTATCTAAAATAACCAATAAAGGGGAAACACCTTTTTCTGCATACAATTTTTTTTTTCAATTTTATCCTTCATGATAATCTTGACAATTTTTTTTTTCATATTAAGAGTTTATTAATACCATTACATAAAGAAAATACATCATTTTATAATATTCTCTTTTAGTGTCATTTTTTAATTGAAAAATTGTACTCTTTAATAAATAAATAAATAATTACATTTTTAATAAAATAAATAATTAAATAACTCTTTTATTTTGAAAAAATTAAATAATTTTTTAAAATAACTACTATATAATTTTTACTACTACTTTTAAAAAAAATTATATTTTTTAATTGTATTAAATTTATTCTTTAATTGATTATTCATAAAAATAATACAAACTATAAAAAATAAAAAAATTATAAAATTGTATATGTTTTAATGTAATCAAAATGTGAATTGGCGTTTTTACTAGTTATTGTACTGTAAACTAAATTAATTACCTTTTACCTTTTTAATCAATCATTGAATTAGATGATAGAGGTTTATAAATAGGATTAGGGAATATATTAGTACTAATTTGGTTGTCTATCTTAAATGAGTGGACACTTTGAAGCCACATGAAGCAGATTTTGCTATTTTTAGACCTATAGTGGACATTTCTAGAATATGAGTGTAATGAATGCATAACAAAATCCACTTTACTGGGTATAATTGGATATTCATAAAATTAATTTTCAATAAATTTCAATTCGTAAATTGATCTTAGATTGGAATTCATTTTCAAGTTACCTAATTCATTTTGTCCTTTTTATTCTAGAAATAAGTTAATGGTAAGATTTAGTACAAACTTTTTTTTATTCAACACAAAAGATAGGATTTGGGTCAGTGAAAAATATATTAATCTATAAACATTATTTTTGGTAAAAATCCTTAATACAATGTTATTTTATTTTTCCTTTAAAAAATATCTAAAGTATTTTTCATTTTCTTTTGTATTCTATTATAAATTTAAACTAGCTACTAATGAAAAAAGCTGATTTTCTCTATTGTTGAATAGTTATTTAAGTTTTTACCATTAACATATCTTTTATAAGCATTCTACCTCTATCTATTTCATTCTGCGTAACCAGTCTTCTAACTTTTTATTGTTACTTTTACCAAAAAAAAAAAAAAAAAAAAAAAAAAAAAAAAAATTAAAAAAAAAAAAAAAAAAAAAAAAAAAAAAAAAAAAAAAAAAAAAAA
>Ga0099824_1002792_pt1 | contig 25570 bp, 16 predicted proteins | sample SiratrowhiteBW_FD_76837 | JGI IMG/M metagenome (GOLD analysis project Ga0099824, IMG submission 76837) | Root nodule microbial communities of legume samples collected from California, USA - Siratro white BW | ecosystem: Host-associated > Plants > Roots > Nodule | place: USA: California...
TATATATATATATATATATATATATATATATATATATATATATATATATATATATATATATATATTCAATTCTATAATTTATTATAATATATTATATATAATAAATTTAAAACATACTACATGTAACAAATAATATGATATTAGCATATACTATTTAATATATTATTCAAGATTTTAAAAATAGTCCAAACTAATATCCGGGATAAATTTATCAAATAAAAAATATACCCGATAATAAATATATTTATATTTATTAGATTAAAATCATTATTAAAAAATACAAATATTGCATATTTATATTTACTAAAAAATTTATAATCGATATTAAATAAATTTATAACTTATGAAAGATATAATTCAATCTTTGAGAGGAGGAGTACATTATAATATTGTTTGAAATTTGAGTTTTAGTTTTAAGAAAGAAGATTAAATATGTTATCACTACTCAATCCATTCACATCTTCAGAATCCATTACCTATATTGATTTAAAATTTGAAATCGGAGTTAATTAAAGAAGAAAAAAATTATTACACTTTTAGTCTGATTTTAAGTGAAAAAAAAAAAACTTAGAGTCATCTTCATTATATATTTATTACATAAAAAAAAGTAGACAATAAATTAATTTATATTTGTTTTTATAAAGGTTGAGTAGGTCTTTTTTTTGCTTAGTAAATTGTCACCCTTTATGTATTATGATATAAAGGGGAATGTAACTGCAAAAGGTACTTTAATGTTGAAGTCAATTTAAATATATTTATGAGTAATAAATATTATTGAATATTTTCTTATTTGTTCCAACTTTAACCCAATTATAGAGATGGGATTGACCTTTCATAGATAGGTCTGGATTAGTATTATTAGGAAGGTTGATCATCTTGTGTTACTAAGGATGCACCATTAGTCTATCATGATTGATTTGGTTTAAAAGTATTATTTTATTGAGCATTAATCTTACATTTTTTGGGAGTTATAGATTTTTTTTTATAGGTTCTTGGTTATTTACTTGTCTCGGTATAAGATGTGAGTGAGTTCAAAGGTAACATGAGCCATATATAATACACCAAGCCCCCAAACTCAAGAATCTATGTTTGAGAGTTTAGGGTTTTTTTGAAGTTTAGTTTATTAGTGAAATCAACAAGGCATTGTGACTTGATAAGTCCCATTGGTTCATACTAGAGGTTGTATTCTAATAGCTCTACCAGCCACTTGATCATTTGTCCCACTAGGTCAGGTTTCTAGAGGAACTTGTTTATCACGTAGTCAATTTTAATGATGACTTGGTCGTTTTTGAAGTATGACCTCATCCTCTGAGTTGCAATCACTAACACTAATCCTACCTTCTCTGTTAGTTTCTTTTCTCGGTTTCTTGGAGGGTTCGAATGATAAAATAGACCAATCTTTATTCCTTATTTATTTCCTGCACCAAAGCAATGTTGACTACATGCTCGAAGACCTCAGGATGGGATGTGTTAAGGATGGTTTTTGGATTATCGGTGGGGATGATAAGGAATCATTAATGTCCATGAATGCTTTCTCACATTATAGGCTCCAATTTAACTTTGATGCTTTTTTCATGAGTTGCATTATGGATTTTGTTTTCTCCACAAACCTTAATAAAAAGCGGGTTGATCCAATTTTGTTTTCTCTACTATAGCCTAAGACTTATCTGGAATATGCTTTATTTCTCTATGAGTGAACATGAAGCCAAGGAACTTCCCTCTTTTGACTCCAAATACACATTTGTCCAGGTTGAGCCTCATGTTGAACTTTCTCAGTGCCGAGAAGACTTTGCCGAGGGTCAACATAGACCTCCATGCTTCGGTTGATGAGGTCCTTGAACACCTTATCTATCAACCTTTGATTTGTTGTATCATCATTCATGAATGTTGTAACATTTTGAAAAATATGAATGTAATATATACATATATATATATATATATATATATATATATATATATATATATTATTTTTTTCCCAAATTTTATTATTAAAATAAATTATATATATATAAATAATATAATAATGAATAATGTGAATATTTAGATTGGTTTGGATTTTAACCTTTTAGTTTTGAATATTGGATTGACTTTAACTCCTTTTCTGGATCATTAAGTCTCTTGGTTACCCCATTAGCCTTTCAACTTTGACTTTAACCTTTCAACTTTGACTTTAAGTATTTTAATTCTGATTCATAAGGATCAATTATAAGCTAATTTTTATGTAACTTTAATTTATTTTTACAAATCATAATAAAAATAAAATAATAATAATAATAATAGTGATAAGGATTAAATATTTACTCGCAGTTAATGCTTAGATAAGGTTAGATAAACTTGTGTCATTTCTCATTATTTCACCATGTCACATCACCATGTTACGTTAGTTTTACCTTAACACTATCATATTAACATTAGAATCTAACTAAATTCCAACTAAATGAAATTATAGTAATCATTACAAAATGCACTATAAATAGATGACATCTGGTCACAAATTGGAAAAATAGATAAATAGTGACAAAATAAGAAAAAGTTCCACATGACTCTTTACAACTCTTGAAAGTAAGGAAAAGGAATATATATATATATATATATATATATTGCTACTTGTACTATACGGCCGACCGACCACTGTGGGCCGACCGAAATATGTCCTCGGTCGGGACCCACCATAGAGTCAGCCCTAAATAACCATCTTGTGATGAGCACGTGGGGTATGTCAGAAACAGGAATATTGCAGGTAAGCACAAATCGTAACTGAATATCCTGTAATTAATATCCGTTATGTCAGAAACAGGAATATTGCAGGTAAGCACAAATGGTAACTGAATATCTTGTAATTAATGTTTGTTATGAAATCATATAGCAGAAGAGAATGAGCCCAGATCCATTAAGCCCACTGTTACACTTATAAATACAGGCTCAATCATCTCAAGCCAGGGTATCTCTAAACTCTGATCTCTATTCCTGCACACTCTAACCCTAAATTGACTTGAGCGTCGGAGTGCCTGCAGGACCCCCCTCCCGGGACGGTGAATTTCAGAGCATTCGGTATGCTAAGAAGCAGTTCTTGGAGCAGACAGTGAATCAACACGAGGAGATATTGTTGTTGCTAGAGCCAACCGGTCCTGTGCTATAACATTTTTGGCGCCCACCGTGGGGCCGAGATTGACCTAGCAACGATGGTGACAACAAGGAACAATCATGACGGTCAGCAAGCCAATCAGGAAGGAAACCCCTCGGCCATCCTGGCTGAAATGTGGAGAGAGCTAGAACTGATGCGCAAACTGCGAGAAGACGATAGGTTGCAAAGGGAGGAAGAGCAGCTGCGCCAGGCAGGCGCCAACGACGCCCTTCGGGAGGAAAATGAAAGGCTGCGACAGAGGCTCAAGAGAATCGAAAAGGCGTAACACAGTAGAAACGTTCATGCGGAAGGAGACAAGTCTCAACTGCCCGAACAGCCACAGCCCGACCGCGAAAGGAACGAGCCCCAGCGAGAACGTCAGGCGGAAACTTCTCGCCAGGACGACCAGGACGCCACATCGTGACGTGTTGAGGATTCGGCAGATCACCAGTTCCCTTTCGCCGATGACATACTGGCAACCAAGTTGCCGCCCAACTGGAATAATCCCACGTTGGACAAGTACGATGGCACTACAGACCCGGATGAACACATCGACTCGTACGTTTCCCAGCTAACCTTGTTTACGACGGACAGATACATATATTGCAAGGTCTTCCCAACCTCCTTGAGGGGGCGGCGCTCAGCTGGTTTACCCGCTTACCCCCCGGGTCGATAGACTCTTTCGTGACCTTGAAGGCCAAATTTGTAGCCCAATTTGCAACAAGTAAGCCACAGCAGATGACGTCGGTTGCGCTGGTAAACATCCGACAGGAGAAGGGAGAATCCCTCAAGTCTTTCATGGCAAGGTTCAGACAGGTCGCTCTAGGCATACGCGGACTCCTATCGGAAGTAGCAGTGGCATACTTGATCACAGTGCTTAGGCCGGGGCCGTTCGCAGACAGTTTGGCCATGCAACCCCCTGCCAACATGGACGATCCCCGTCCAAGGGCTACTCAATTTATGCAGGTAGAAGAATTGCGACAATATTCGAGAGGTGAGCAAGGCCAGGGGAGAAGGGGCGATTGGTCGTCCAACCCCCCACGATTCAGGGACACACCCCGTACGCAGAGGTTCACAAAGTACACACCACTCAATACCGGCCGGACGCACATCCTTGAGGAAGCTTTGAGTGCCGACCTCATTAAGGAGCCAAAGAGGGGCGTATCGCCCCAGGATGCCGACCAGAGTAAGTACTACCGGTATCATCGTTGTCATGGTCATATAATAGGAGAATGTGCGGCCCTCAAGGACAAAATCGAGGAGCTGATCCAGGCAGGCCACTTGCAGGGATATGTTGCAAGGCGACGATAGTACGGGTGGCGCCAAGAGCGCAGTCCCAGGGGAAGGAGTCCTCGTCAAAAAAGCGGAAGTTCGAGGGCTTGTGAGGAAAGGCGAAGGAACAGTAGCCAAGAGAAAGAAGCCCCCCACGCCGTGCAGATACTGGGAAGATGGTCGTTAATACTATTTACAGAGGATTCGGTGGGGGAGGACCGTCCAGTTCAGCCAGGAAAAGACACCTCCGGGCAATCCAAAGTGTGCACATGATCAGCCAGGCCAGATATCACTTTCACTGACCGGGATTTCCGGGCGATCGATACCCAGCAGGATGATCTAATGATCATCACCATCGATCTGGCGAACTGTGAAGTAAGAAAGACATTGGTGGACCAAGGCAGCTCTGTTGATGTGCTCTACTGGAGGACGTTTAGAAAGATGGGGTTAGAAGAAAGCGAGATAATCCCTTTGGATGAGCAGATAGTGGGGTTCTCCGGAGAACGGGTCGACACGAAAGGATACATTGACTTGCACACCAGGTTCGGGGAGCTCGGCCGGGGACAGAGGACCATCTCTGTAGGTATATATGGTGGATGTTAACACGTCCTACAATGCGTTCTTGGGGTGACCGTCCTTGAACAAACTTGGAGCCATAGTCTCCACGCCGCATCTGGCAATGAAGTTCCCGTCTGACCGGGGAATCGTGGCGACTGTTTACGCCGACTAGAAAACGGCCAGAGAGTGCTATGTTGCGAGTCTGAAACTGAAACCGACCGAGACGACCGCGAAGAGAAACGTTGCCCAGAGGATGGTCACATGACGGATCTCGACCCTAGGATCAATGTTGATGTGAGGATGAAGCCGAGTAACGACGTCACCGAGTGGCAGTTGGCAAGAGAGGGCCAAAACACTCGGCTAGGCGGAAGCATGACGAAAAGCGAAGTCCAGAGGGTAACCAAATTGCTGGCCGATAACAGCGATCTCTTTGCTTGGACGGCCGAGGACATGTCCTTTCGAGGATGCCATCAGTGCAGCTTTGGTGCAACAGGAGGACCAAAAGCCGGTTTATTTTGTAGGACGGGCCTTGCAAGATGCAGAGACCATATATCAGCTAATAGAAAAGGCCGCGTTGGCAGTGTTGTATGCCGCTAGGAGACTCCGACCATATTTTCAGAGTCACCCAGTGACAGTGAAGACCGATTATCCGGTGGGGAAAATCCTTTTGAGGCCTGAGCTGGCCGGACGAATGATATCATGGTCGATCGAGCTCTCGGAGTTCGGATTGAAGTTCGAACCGAGAGGGCCCATTAAGGCGTAGTGCCTGGCCGACTTTGTGTTAGAACTCCAAACGCCGGAGCAGCAGGTAGTATGGATGTTGTATGTGGATGGTTCGTCCAACAGTAAGCAGTGTGGGGCGGGAGTCGTTTTAGAAAGCCCAGGCGGGCTAAAAGTGGAGCAGTCGTTGCACTTCAATTTCAAGGCATCTAACAATCAAGCCGAGTACGAGGCCTTCATAGCTGGATTAAACCTAGCAGGAGACATGGGAGTCAAACAACTAAAATGCTTGACCGACTCCCAGTTAATGGTCGGTCAGATCAACAGGACTTTTCAGGTGAAGGATCCGCTGTTAACAAGATACTATCAAAAGGTGTCCACCCTCCTCTCCAAATTTCAACACGCAGAGATCCAGTATGTGCCTAGGAGCAAGAACGGAAAGGCGGATGCATTGTTTAAACTTGCACTAGGTAAGAAGAAAGACAGGTTCGACACTGTCATTCAACTTACCCTAAGCAGCCTAACTGTATCAAAGAAGATTGCATGAACATCGAGATGACAGAAGATTGGCGGTCGCCTATTATCCGAACCCTGAAAGCACTGCTGATGGGGGAAGTTGTGGCAGATAAGGTGTTGGCCAAAAAGGCCGCTCGGTAACTCCTCATAACCGACGACCTGTATAAACAAGACTTCACAACCCCGCTCTTGAAATTCGTAGGGAAAGAGCAGTCCGAGTATGTCATGAACGAGTTACACAACGGTATTTGTGGCATACACTTTGGTCATAAAACGTTAGCTACCAGAGTAGTCCGTGCCGGGTACTACTGGCTGACCGTCCGTCAGGATTGCGCCGAGTACGTGAAGAAGTGCAAAGGTTGTCAAGAAAACGGACCGCTTATCCCGCCAACCAACTTGCAAACCATAAGTGCTCCCTGGCCTTTCGCCAAATGGGGAATGGATATCCTAGGTCCTTTTCCACCGGAGACCGGACAACGACGATTCTTAATTGTGGCAGTGGACTATTTCACAAAATGGATAGAGGCCAAACCCCTGGCCAAGATTATGACCGCCAATGTTCAAAATTTCATGTGGAAGCTAATTTGCAGGTTTGGCGTTCCTCATATGATCATCACTGATAACGGCTGACAGTTCGTAGATCGAAAGCTAGAAGCCTTCTTCACTGAGCTAGGGGTCAAGCACATAACCAGTTCGGTGGAGCACCCGCAAACGAATGGTCAGGCGGAGGCCGCGAACAAGGTAATCTTGTCTTAGCTGAAGAAAAGGTTAGGAGCTGTCGGAGGAAAATGGGCCGATGAGTTACTCGAGGTCTTATGGGCGTATCGCTGCACGCCGCAGACATCTACAGGGAAGTCCCCGTATAACCTCACTTACGGGACGGACGCTATGTTGCCGGTCAAGATAGGAGAAGTCATAATAAGGAGACAACTGAGAGACCTTTCATTGAACAATGAATGCATGAAAACCGAGTTAGATCTCCTTGATGAACTTAGAGAGAAGGCAAGAATAAAGGAAGTAGTCTGTAAGCAAAGGGCGGCTCACAGGTATAATGCTAAGGTAAATCTGAGGAGTTTTCAGCAGGGCGACCTCGTTTGGAGAATGACTGGTGATGCTAGGTAGAATCAGACAGATGGCAAGTTTGCTGCCAACTGGGAAGGCCCGTACAGAGTCAGCCAGATGTTAGGCAAATGAGCGGTTAGGTTGGAGCAACTGGATGGGGAGCAGATCCCCAACACCTGGAATGCAAACCATCTCAAGTTTTATTTCAGTTAAAGTTACAAGTTAGTTTGATTTTATTTTTATTATTCAGACTTTTGTGTATTGGCTAACTTTTTCAACGTTGTACTCTTTCCTACCTATGGCATTTTTTCCCTAAAGAGGGTTTTGGCCAAGGAGGTTTTAACGAGGCACCGCACACAATAAGAATCACAGTTCTCTTTTACATTCCGCGCATAAGGTTTTACATCCCATGCAGCCGACCGAAAGACGACCCAACTTAAGGTACTCTTGGCCTACCATGAGACCTCCATTCGCGATCAAACTGGTCGACCGAAAGGTGGCCCAACTTAAGGTGCTCTTGGCCTACCATGAGACCTCCATTCACGATCAAACCAGCCGACCGAAAGGCGGCCCAACTTAAGGTACTCTTGGCCTACCATGAGACCTCCATTCGCGATCAAACTGGCCGACCGAAAGGTGGCCCAACTTAAGGTGTTCTTGGCCTACCATGAGACCTCCATTCGTGATCAAACTGGCCGACTGAAAGGTGGCCCAATTTAAGGTGCTCTTGGCCTACCATGAGACCTCCACTCGCGATCACGCTGGCCGACCGACAGGTGGCCCAACTTAAGGTGCTCTTGGCTTACCATGAGACCATTCGCGATCAAGATGACCCACCGAAAGGTGGCCCAACTTAAGGTGCTTTTGGCCTACCATGTGACCACTCGCTATCAAGATGGACGACCGAGTGGTGGCCCAACTTTAGACGCTCTTAGCTTGCCACGAAACCATTCGCGCTATTATACTGATCGATAAAGAACTCGTGTTTCAATCTTCAAGTTAGCATTGATTATCGGATTCTTATGCGCGACCGAGCGTTAATTAATTGCCAAGCGTATTAGTCGATGATAAACAGATTATACGTGTAACAGGTCATTATCATTCCAAAAAAACCGACCGATAAGGTCATTGTTATACACAAGTGTGGCAAAAGAAACAAAAAACTGGCCGAATACAAGCCATTAAAAATTTACAAAACAGTAGTCCGACAGTATCACTTCAGGGTCTGGTTGATCCCCTTCAGCAGCCGGACGCCCGCCATCCTCGTCATCCTCGCCCTCCTCATCCGGCACATCTATTGCCGACACCAACTCGTTCCGGTAGATATCCTTACAATTGTCAAACTTACCCTCATCGATTGGAATCTGGTAGAAGAAGGCCGCTTGCCTCACGGCCCGCATGAAGCCCAAATCATGTTGTTCAAGGACGAAGCCTTTGAACTCCACCAGATCATCCTCGGCTTTCTTCCGTTGTAACCGCTCTTCCTCCAGGTCCAGGGTAAGCTTGGTTACTTCGTCGGTCAGATCCGCGATATCTAGGCTCAGGTGTTCCACCCGGCCGGCAGCGACCCTCTCCTTCTCCTCGGCCGACCAACATTGCTCCTTCAGCGAGCGATTCTCCTCTCTCAGGTCTTCTACTAGCTTCTTTAGGCTCAGAATTTCACCTTTCGCCCGCTCATTGTCTGCATGGGCACCTTTCAGAGAAGAGGAGCCTTCGGCCAACTGGTTCTTCAAACTCTCTATGGCCGCGGAGTCATCCTTCATCAATTCCTCTCCCGCCACCCGACTCAGCAAAAGCGCCCGGGCATTCACCTCCAGTAAAGCATCCCTGAGCTCTTTGCAGGTAGCGGGAGCGAATTGATTCTTTTTATAGTCATTCAGCCCGATGACTACGCGGTCGACCACCATTATCTTTTTGTTTAAAAAATTACAAGTGGTGGCCTTCTCCTGATCAGTGGCCCCCTCCTTGAGGCGTTTGGGCTACCGCTGGGAGGATGATCGGTCGGAGCTGCGTTTGGATTTTCTTTTTTCTAACGGCCCAGGCTGGCCGGCAGGAGAAGGAGGCACTACGGCCAGGGGCTCCGCCTTCTGAGGGGCAGGTGTTCGGGGGATGGATTTCCCTTTGTCTTTCGTTGGCGGCTTGCTCTTCCCGGCCGGGGCAGAGGACATCAGATCTTTAAACACCTTGTTCATGACAGGCGTCCGGGAAGCAAGTATATCTGCGAGGAAACCACACGGCCAGTAATCATTAAAATGCCATAATCAAAGAAATATAAAACGTACCGAATACGACGCTCGCCGGATCTTCACACCAATAGGTGTTGAGGATATCTCGGGCGGGAATACCCCTCGGAAGGGAGTCAAGCACGGAAAGTGTAGAGCTATCCTTCGCCGATAATCCCGATCGAGGCCAAAATGAGGCGCGAGCAGGGGATCTTCTCCAATACAAGGGAAACTTAGGCTCCTCCCCGTCAAATATATATCCCCGGCCGACCTCCCCGAAGGTAATCTTAATGAATGTATCCTTAAAGTGTTTATAGGAGGACGAGAAGTGCTTAAACAGACAGTTGCGCACCTGGCTAATAAGAGACAACCAACCTACACTTTTTCCCGGCCGGCTTTGGTAATGGGTAAAGAATAAAGGAATGGTAGGAGTAAGGCATAGGGCAGCGCAAACAAACTGAAACGCCCTAACGTACGTCCAGCCGTTAGGGTGCAACTGGGTGGGAGCAACGTTTAGGTAACGGAGGACGTCCGTGCAAAAATCATCAAACGGGATGACAAGGCAAGAATCCTTCATCACCCATGCATACATGAAGAAGAAGTCTGCAGGGTAAGATCCCCGACCGTCAAATACCCGGTCGGTTGTCAGGCATCTACGCAGCGAAAAGGCATGGTTCGGGACGGACAACTCTACAATATCCTGGACGTCGACTAAGTCCCTAAGAGCGGCAGTGATGAGGTATTTGGAATACGCCGTCCGGACGTCCTGGACCACCCAGTCATCATTAGAAGGGCTAACTTCGTTAGCATCTTCCACGTTGTTACTGGAGGCCGAAGACTCTGCCCCCTATTCTCTACCATAGGTTCCTCTATTCTCCTCCCCTCATCTCTACCAGCAGAAGAGCTACCCTCATCGGAGGTACTACCTAGCGATTCCAATACGGCCGACCCCCTGCTCGGCAATGTTCCTACGGTCATTCGAGGAAGACCGACTACTCGAAGAACCAGAAACGAAATAAGAATGCAAAAAGTAAGAAGCCATGGTTACCTCAGAGGATGGCAATGGACGACCGAAGACTTGGCGGAGCTACTCGGCTTAAGAAATGAAAACGACAGCGAATGCCGGGATCCAAGGGCTATTTATAGCCAAAACGTGGGGTGACGTGGCCGCACCTGCGTCGTCGGATTTATCCCCTCCCAACGACTCAGATCCATGCACCCATCACTTCATGCACGGAACCCGAGAGGCGCGAAGCTACAATACGAGCAAATCCAGCACTACAATCCCTCTCGGTCGGCCCCACTGACAAATACGAAAGTTTGATCGGCCGGTCACATTTAATCCTTTTCGGCCACTTTCATGCCCTCAAGGACTGGGGGGCCTATGTACTATACGGCCAACCGACCACTGTGGGCCAACCGCAATATGTCCTCGGTCGGGACTCACCATAGAGTCAACCCTAAATAACCATCTTGTGATGAGCAAGTGGGGTATGTCAGAAACAGGAATATTGCAGGTAAGCATAAATCGTAATTGAATATCCTGTAATTAATATCCGTTATGTCAGAAACAGAAATATTGCAGGTAAGCACAAATGGTAACTGAATATTCTGTAATTAATGTTTGTTACGAAATCATATATATAACAGAAGAGAATGGGCCCAGATCCATTAAGCCCACTGTTACACTTATAAATACAGGCTCAATCATCTCAAGCCAGGGTATCTCTAAACTCTGATCTCTATTCCTGCACACTCTAACATTAAACTGACTTGAGCGTCGGAGTGCTTGTAGGACCCCCCTCCTGGGACGGTGGATTTCAGAGCATTCGGTATGCTAAGAAGCAGTTCTTAGAGCAGACAGGGAATCAGCACGAGGAGATATTGTTGTTGCTAGAGCCAACCGGTCCTGTGCGATAACATTACTTATTTTCTATGTTTCAGTTAGGTACCCCTAAGCCTCACAAGTTCCAAATTAATTATCAATGTTATTTATTTCTTTTCATGTTCAATATTATTCTTTATACTGATTTCTAATTATAATTTCTTTGTATTTTATGCTGTGAATTTTTTTGTTATTATTTCCACACATGATCACGTTGTGATTTATTGGTGCACTTTTTGTGGCTGGAGGATTTATTTCTTGAGGATTTAAATGGGTAGAAGTTATATATGGTTGGTTGGAGGTTGATATTATGATTGTTCATTTATCTTGATTATTCACTGCTGTTGTTATCCCCATATTATTTACAAGTTACTGAAATTTTTATTCTCATATTACTTATATATTTATGGTGATTTATTCGAAAAAGGAAAGTTTGATATTCCTAAATTACTTGGAATATTTACCATTTACCACTTTTATTGTTTTAAAATGAAATTATTTGAAAAATGTATCTATATCTCACTTTTCCCTCTCTTTTCTTGTTGTTAAATATGAACTAAATCAAATGATAGATTGAAGATAAATGAATGCCCCCAACACCTCCATTTTTTTTACAGCAGATATTTTTGCATTTTTTCATGGGAACAGCTGGAGCACCAATGTAGTGGAGAATTTAGCAACCTTTAGGGGAACAACTCATTCTATTTTTATGTTTGTTCAGTCTGACAACGTTCCTCTAGTGTTGGACAGTCCTATAATTGTAACTTTCTTTCTACCTCCTACAGTGTACAATAATATAAGGTAATGATCTCATCCAAAGTGTTGTATATATTAAAATTCTGTAATATAAACTTTAGGTGAAGTAATGATTTTGTACAATAAATTTAATAGTCATATAAAATATATGTATAGTCTAATGTGATTATGTAATATGAAATTTATACAAATTAATGGTATTTATTATAAATCTGTATTTTATTATAGAAAAAAATGATTATATATATATTGGCAACTCCCATTTGGCCTCTCGGTCATTCCATCTCTCAACCAATCATCTCAGTAAAAAAAAATATTTACATATGTATGGTACCTGGATTCTATTATATTAAATTCTCATATTTTAATTATTAAATGATTTCTCCACTGGTTAAGTTATATATATATATATATATATATATATATATATATATATATATATATTAATTGCTTGGTTATATACTCATTACCTAACCTTCTCAATGTTGAGTAGGTATTGGATAATACCAAGTTTGGCATGTGAAGCATCCTAGTCCAAGGCCTTATTATAGACTATCCAAATATTCACCTACTTGAAAAACTTAATATTCACCTACTTGAAAAACTTCCTTAGACCCTACTCGATCCCTGCCTTTCATCCCACGGTGTACTAAACTGTAACTTCTAAAAAAATAGACACTCATCTGTTACCCTGGTTTCGACTATTTACAACCTATGACTCTTTAAAAAAAAAACATACTTATGATAATCACATAACATAATGACCATCAAGTTATGTCATATTTATCAAAATTTATAGATTGTACACAACATTCAAATAGATGTAACCAGTAAAACATAATATATAAGTAACTTTCTTTTATCCAAAATCATCAAAAATACATATTTTTATTTTATATGTATTTATATATAAAAATGATATTTAAATTACTATAAAATGAAATAAAATAAGAATTAAAGCAAGAACTTTAAATAAATATAATTCTTATAAAATTGAAGATAACTTAAATAAAATAAATAGGACCAATGCATAAGTGGAGATACAATAAAATAAATAGGACCAATGTGTAACTAGAGATAAAATAAATAAATAAATACAATACAATAAGACTAGTGCCAAACTAGAGATAAAGTAAATGAAATAAATAAAATAAAATAAACAAGACCGTGCATAATTGGAGATAAAATAAATAAATAAAATAAACAGAACTAATGTGAAACTAGAGATAAAAGAAATAAGGCCAGTGTGAAACTAGATATAAAATAATTAAAATAAATAGAACCATTGTGAAACTGGAGATAAAATATAGAACCAGTGTGTAGATAAAATAAAAAAAGACCACTCCTTAATTGGAGATAAAATTAATAAAATAAAAGTGACCAATGTGTAGCTAGAGATAAAATAAAAAAAAGAAATGAGACCAGTGCAGATCTGGAGATAAAAAAAAATATAAAATAAATGGGACCAAAAGAGTAAAATATCACTCTCCCCCTTCCTTACCTTTAAATGGAAAGACACTAAAAATAAAGTTATAAAAATGCTTGTAGAAAGTTCAAGAGTTTCTTTGTTTCAAATCTCATTTCTCTCTCCCTCTCTTTCTCCTTTCTCTCTCTCTCTCCCTTCTCTTTTTTTTTCTCTCTCTCTCCCTTCTCTCTCCTTCCATCTTACTCACCCCTTTATATACACATAATTTTATTTATTTATTATTATTTTTTAACTAAAATCATGATTAGCTTCATCTAATGAAGGAATCTTATTATTATTAAAAATAATGATTACATTTATTAAATGTAATCTTATACTTTCTCTTCTTATTTTTCTTTTATTTTTTTCTTTTTTCTTTTCTTATTCATTAGAAACTTTTATAATTAATTCATTTTAATAATTATATATATATATATATATATATTAACAATAATAATTTGTTCCAAGACATAAGCTCTAAACAAGTCTTCTAAAGATTGGATGGTCCTTTCAAACTATCCATTAGTCTGGGGTGATAAGTTGAACTAAGTCTAACTTTTGTTCCTAAAGCTTTTTGTAAATTGTCCCAAAATCTAGAAGTGAAACGAGGATCCCTATCTGAAATTATATTAGAAGGGACACCATGAAGCCTAATAATTTATTTTATGTACAAATGAGCTAATTTTTCTAAAGAAAATCTAATGTTAATAGGTAGAAAGTGAGCAAGTTTTGTTAATTTATCTATAATTACCCAAATTGTATCATGACCAGACACATTCCTTGGTAAATCTATCACAAAATCTATGGATATACTTTCCATTTCCATTCTGGAACATCTAAAGATTGCAGCCTCCATAAGGTTTCATGTGTTCTAATTTTGTTTTCTGACATGCTAAACAACATGCAACAAACTCCACTACTGCCTTATTCATCCCAAGCCACCAAAACATTTTCTTCAAGTTTTGATACATGTGGTACCTTGATGTATACTCAAACAACTGTTATGAGCTTCCTCGATTATTAATTTTCTTAGATCTTCATTTGCAGGTATGCAAATTCTATCTTTAAATTTGATGATTCCACTAGAATCCTTGTGGAATTCAGGTTCCTTTCCTTTTATTTGTGCTATTAACTTTTCTTGCAAAAATTTGTCCCCTTCTTGAGCTTCCTTTATTTCTTCCAAAAATCCACTTGAGATTTTTAACATTCTTAAACATAGACTACTGGATTTTAGTTTTACAGCTAGTTTCAAGCCTCTAAATGATTCTATCAAAATCAATTCCTTCACCGTCAGTATAGATGTATGAAAGTTATTGGTGGAATTCTCCTTTTTATAGTCGAGGTTGTGGTGTTGATCGATTGCACAACTTGAAGGTGTATTTTCTTAGCCAAGCCAAAGCCCTTTTGCCAGCAAAACCCCGAAGTTGATGACTCCATGCAAGGGTGGTTCATGGTCTTGATCCCCTCTATCAGTCTAAGGTTGTTGGTTTGACCTTTGTTGTGGGTTTTCATCATGATTGTAGTTCTCTCATCAATTTCACCTCTCATAAGCATATTAGTGGTAATGTTGTTTTCTTTCTGTAAGTGAGTAGTTAAAATTTGAGGTCCTGACTCTTATACAAATCTCTAAAGATTACCAACTTGGATCAGCTCCTCAATCTTGTCTTTCAGGACGAAGCATTTGTCAGTGGAGTGGCCAAAATTTTAGTATACCTACATTATTTTTTGTGATCGACATTAAACGGCGTAGGGATCTTTTTAGGGGTCAAGATAAGATCAACATTGAGAACCTTATATAGTATTCTTGCCCGGTTTGTGTTCAACGAAACATATTGGGAGAATGTCGTTCCATGGTGTTCTCTATGCATACCTTACATTGGGGTAGCTTTGGTTTGGTTTTTCTTTCTCTTTGTGAGTCTTCTCAGGCATTGTTTCGACCCTGATTTTACTTTTGAAGTCTTGCAATAACTAGTTGCATGAACTTCACAACTGTCTTCTGTAGTTCGTCTAGATGGATGAAAGTTTAGCATCCATTATGTTGTCACTGAGTTTCCCTTATAATAATTAAGGTATAGGCAAAGGTGTTGAGTTGTGATTTAGCTTTATGGCTTTTAGCTTCCAACAGTCGGGTTGAGACCATCAGGAAGTGTACTGATTGGCGTGATTTCGCCACATCTCTCCTCGTCACCTCCCAATAAGACTCTTCTTCACATTCTCGGGACACTTGGGTCCCCTCTCTAAATTTCTTCTTTAGACCTCGTACTTTCCAAGGACTTGAGCTTTGCTAGTTCTCTCTGTAACTATTATAACAAAGTCATTTGTCTTGCCTCAGTCATGTGATCAACTGGTTTTTGCCTATTGTTGGCCATGTTCCTCGTGGATACTATATATTCTTCTGATATACTTTTCATTCTTATGGTGGGTGTCAATTGTCCTTACAAAGACCGAGGTAGGTCTCCTTTCTTACTACTTAATGATCTTCACGATGTTCTCGTTCTAATTGTCATGCTTTATTAAGAAGGGGTGTACTTACAAAAAGTACTTCAATGCTAAATTCAATTTTAATGTATTAGAGTAATAACTACTATTGAATGTCCTTTTACCTTTTCCAACTTCAACCTATTTATAAAGATGGGATGGACCTTTTTGTAGACAAACCTAAATCAGTACAATCAGTATTGTTAATCTTGTGTTTGTAAGGATATACAATCGGTTTATCATGATTGATTTAGTTTGAAATTATTACTTTATTAAGCATTAATATCCCATTTGATCTAGGAGTTATCTAAGTTTTTGAAAAATTCTCCCTTATTTACAAGATCAAGATGATCTCGATTATAAAGAATAGTAATAAGTGAGTCTCAAACAACATGAGCCATTATACAATATTTATCAAATAAAATTCATTATTAAAAAATAAGAAAATATAATATTATAGATTTATATTTACTAAAAGTTTTATTATTGATAGAAATAACTTTATTACTTATCACTCGGACTTTTCAAGTACAGTATTGTAATATTGTATCAAATCGAGTTTTAATCTTAAAAGAAAAAAAATGTTATTACAACCTAGTAATAACTTTGTATTCATTATTTCAATTCTTTTACATTTCCCAAATCCACTGCCTACCAATTCAAAATATTAAATCTAAATTTAATTTTAATAATAAAGATTTTCTAAATTATTACAATTTTAGTTTCATTTTAAGCGAGAAAAAGTAGTCTCAAACTCATCTCAATTATATATTCATAAGATGAAAAAAAGTATCGGATGATAAATTAATTTATATTAATTAGATGAAAATCATTATTAAAAAATAAAATATTATAGGTTTATATTTAAAACTTTTATTATTGACATTAAATAAATTTACTACATATTAAAAATATTATTCAAGTTTTCAGGAGGAGTACATTATACTATTCTTTGAAATGAGATTTAATTTTAAAAATATATTTAATACGTTATTAATCCATGACTTTGTATTCATTATTCCAACCCATTCACATTTTCCAAATCGACTACCTACTAATTCAAATTTTTCAAAATTTGAAATCGAGTTTTAATGTTATAAAGAACAAAATTAAATAGTCTATTACACTTTTTAAGCCTTATTTTAAACAAAGTAATCAAGTTAGATTTTTTTTAATGAATTTGTCGTATCATCCCTGTACTATAATTTTAAAATATATTAATTTTAATATATTAAAACATCAGTATACTTTAATAAATCAAAATCAATATATTTTGAAAGTAGAATATAAGGATAACATTAAAAATTCATCCATCAGAGAATCTAAATTCTTCATATGCTCATCTCTATTTTATATTTATTAGATAAAAATATATTGAATAATAAATTAACTTATATTTATTAGATGGAAATTATTACTAAAAGATAAGAAAATAATTATGTTTTATATATATGTACTATATTTTTTATTATTGATATTAGATAAATTGATTACTTATTAAATATATTATATAAGATTTCAAGAGTATGATTTAATATTGTTTGAAATATGAGTTTAAAGTTTAGAAAAGGATATTAAGTAATTTTTTATAATATTATTTTTATTTAGAAGATTTGATCACTCTTTCTTTCATTGTTATTATCAATTTTTAATCTGTTTCCTTTTACATTAAGCTTTCCAAATGAATCCAAAGAAAAGTGGCATACAGGCCCACATACGTCATTCAAACAAATATCTAAAATATAAATGAAAAAATTGTCTAGATGTATTGTTATTCGACAAAATAAGAATTAAAAAGCACGATATTCTCCAATAATAATGGCATAAAGTTGAAATGACTTCAAGGCAATTTCATTCAAAATAAAATAAGCGAGCAACAACTATTTCTTGTGCTTTATCTTGATCTTCACTTTTTTCTGTGGACTTTTGCACTAGAAGTTTGGGTCCCTCCCTAATCAAAGGTCATGAAATTTCAACATTTTGAGTATATCTCTTCCCATCAGACCTGCTCAAAAGAGTGTTGTGACCGTAATCTTAAATAATATGAACCATGATTAATCAAAGTAGTTTGTTAACCAGTAAAAAGTATATTTAAATTCAATAAAAACAACTAAAAATTCTACAAATCCATGACACAATATTGGCTCTAAATTCAATCAACATATTTAAATAATTATGATCATCGAGTTACTTTACAGTCTAAACTCAAACAAAATTTTAAACCCTAATAGAATAGTTTACTCTAAATGTACAATGGTTATCAATTTGAAAAAACATTTAAAAATTTAAGATAAATAAATAATTTACTTTAATATGTTCATTAATGATACAATTTAGAGACAAAATTTTTTTTGCTTATGTGTATCTTATGCAAGAATAAAAATATATACAATGAATACTTTAAGTTAAAATATAATAAAAAAATAAAATAATAGTTTAAAAATAAAGTTATAATATGAAAGTATTTTATGAAAAACCACGTTGATAAAAAAATAAGATAATGAAAGATAATAAATAAAGGATCAACCACGAGAGTTAAGGTTATAAGATCGATCAAGATTGGACATTTACTAGAGATAATATATCCAAGACACTTCTATATAGACTACTTCTTATTGAGCTAGAACGTTAGGTTATTTCTTTGTATAAAATAAGGAAAATTTTGAGTTTGTTATTAGGTCAAATAGTTTAGGTGATCGAGCTTCTATTTGGACTAAGTAATTTGGGTTATTGGGTTTGTATTTAGATCAAATAATCTATATTATTGAGCCTGTGTTTGGACCAAGCAATACATGCTAGAAGGTGTGTGAATTGGGTCTAGGTGCACATGAAACCCAAATGTGTTTTAAACCCTAATTAGGGGACTTGTCTACCACATGTCACACATGGATTTGAATATCCTATCTAATTAACCATTTAAAACATATTTAGCACATGTTAAATACTTTAGATGCAATTGCATAAGGGAGGGACGAGTTGACATGCACGCACAGGCTTGTTTTGGTGTTTGAAATTTGAATTTCAACTTCAAATTTTGATGTAAGCAAGCTAGGGTGAGTCAATCCTATAATTGACATGTAATCCACCCATTTTGAATGTTGTGGATTGATGCCAAAATTACTTCTCTTCTCTCAATAGTCACCATAGAATCACTCTCCTACTTAGAGATTTCCACAAGGTTTATTCCTTGTGTCACCATAGAAGCACTCTCCTACTTAGAGATTTCCACAAGGATTCTTCCTTGTGATTTAAGTTCACCAAAAGTTCTCTTAAGAATAAAGTTTTTCACTCTCATCAATTCTTCAACTTTTCTTCTCGTAACTTTTGCAATTCCCTAACTTTTGTAATTCCCTTCATTCCAATTGGTGTAAGACATTACTTTAAGTGCTTTCATCCATCAATCTTTATATTGACCTTGATGTATATCATTTACCTGTGTTATCATTTTTTTTCTTTCTATGAATTGTCATCATACTCTTCAACCAAATCCTAAAAGTGGAACAAAATCTCAACTAAGTTATTTAATGTATTATATTGGTGGAAACATTTATTTTATTATAATTTAAAGTAAACAGATTCATAAAGTAAACCTTATTTGAGTGCATAATCTTATAGTGGTTAATCATATATATGTCATCAAGTCATAAATTTGACTTTGTAAGTCTTGTAATTTTAAACAATGTTAGCATAAGAGACTTCTATTTTGAAGGAAAATCCCTTATATACCAATACATCAAGGTATAGGGGACAATATCCTTTGTCTTCTAAGGAGGGGAGATTAAATGTATATTGTGAACTAATTTATCTAGCCTTTTAATATTTACATGGAAATTAAATTCAACCTTATCATTTGCCCTAAGTAAATTAGAAGTTGTTCTTTCTGAGGAGGGGAGATTAAATGTATATTGTGAACTAATTTATCTAGCCTTTCAATATTTACATGGAAATTAAATTCAACCTTATCATTTGCCCTAAGTAAATTAGGAGTTGTTCTATCTAAAACTTAGATGGGATAGTATTAAACATGTTGTTGATCCATTTTCACCAATCACACTTGCTTCTAATTTAAACCTTATTCAATCATCAAGTAAAAAAAATATAATAAATAGATTAAGAGAAAGTACAAGGAAAAACATTTATGTTATGTAAATCCAATTTCAATGTTATGTAAATCCAATTTCATTAATACATAGGTGAAATGGCTAGAAAAAGGAAAATACAAAAAAATGTACCTTAAAAATATAACAATTATCTTGATACTTTGTGTCATTTGCAAAACATTTCTTTTTTAAATCTATAATATGATTGAAACCACCAACCTTTATCTATATCTATTTCTATTATGGTTTCTAACAATGAAACATTAACAAGTTAAAACATGTTAAAGGAAAAAAAAAAAAAGTTCTTAATAGAAGTAAAAAAAAAAACAGCCAAAGGATTATAAAAAAACTATTATAAGAAATATGGTTCCTTCCCCAAAAATAGTCAATTTTCATAATAACAATAACAAATCATCAACAAATGAAAGACATTATTGTAATGACATTTAACTTACTATTTAAGTAAGAGATAATTCACTATTTTGAAGTCTGCAATAGTAAATAATAATGATAAGCAAATATGAATATTAATTATTAAAAACAAGAAGTGGAGTTGATGAAAAATAAAGACTCTTGCTTTTTATTGCAAGCAACAACTTTAGACACATATGAGTTTATTACTAATTGTGAAAAATAGGTATAATACAAGAAAGATGGATTGAGTTGTATTTTAATTATTTTAAAATGTTTTCATAAATATCGTTTGATGATGATTGTTTAGACGATGGTTTTTGTATGTCAAGTGATCAGACATAAAATTTTTTATGTCTAATCAAGTACAACAAATACAACTATACAACTTTTGGACTAATGCAATTTAAACATGTATTTTCAAAAGGTACTCTCCTTCTCCAATTAGTATAAATAATAGTAACTTGTAATATAATCAAGATAGGGAAGAGAGAAAATACACGCGACAATTTATATTGGTTTGTCTGTTACAATAGAAATGACTACATCCAGTTCTCAATTAACAAACTAAGTTTCACTAAATAGATTAATGTTGCAAAGTATATATTTCGAGTAGTCTTTGGGCACGTATCCTCTATTAGCCTCATGAGTATTGTTTGGGCCCTAGCTACTCCTAACTAATCCTTTGAGTATTATTTTCCATGCAACTCTTGGCTTGATTGAGTATTATTTCTCAAGCCACTCGTGTCTCGATTGATTATTCATTTCAAGCAACCACCCTAGCTAAGATATGAAGTTTGTGTGAGGGTATGATCATCATATTGTGAGTCTTCCTCTCTAAGGAGAGATTGTGTTATTTGACGAATACAAGATTAAACACTCTCTCCTAATTAGCTACATGAACAGTCATAATGTTCTATTTGAAGTTTTTTTGAATCTAAAGATTTGACATAGTTTTTGCCCTGCTCACGAGGGATCTTTCTAGTTCTTTATGAATGTTAGCTCTATGTAGGCACTGAAGAATATATTGGCTAAGTAGCTTCAACTTACTTGAATGTCCTTTTTGCCTTGACAAGCTTGAATATGAACGTTGCATTAAATGCATTCTATGCAACTTTAATTACTTTTATTATGTACACAACATCCTTAATTCCTTGTAATACTCATCTCCCTAAGTAGCATAGTCTTTTTCGCCAATAAATAGTTGAGACAAAGTTAAAATACTCTTTATATTAGGAAGTTGTTAAAGAAAGTAGCTTTAACTCTTTATCTAAGATACCACTCCATGTAACTTATCTTTGACATTGGTTAGATGGAAGCAATGGACATTTCCTACACTGTAGAATAAACATATAAATTTTCTTTATGGTACAATGTTAACTTAGACTATATACATATATTATTTGAGCATATATATGCTTTATAAGATGTAAAGATGGTCAATAAACCTGACCCACATATATTTTCGTCCTAATTTTGGTGGGAGATCCCCGCATTAATTAGAGACAGAAATGAGTACAGATAAGGAGAAGGGAATACATAAGTACATATTTGTCCATACCCGTTCCAATACTTATCCCCAATACCCATCCCCTTTGATAACACATATTTTGTATACACATTTACAACTTTTATTATACAGTGATTGCACTTTCTATTTGCTTTGTTTTCACTTATTCCTTTTACATAATTGCTTTAACTTTGTATTTTTAACTCCTCTGACCTTTGCTCACTAGTTTGGACATAATTTTTTCTTTAGACATAATTTGTTGTTGATTCTAGTTACATTGAATTTTACACTTCTAAGAATTTAAAATAGACAAATAAATTGCTGGATTTAGACTCACTTGTTATTTTTTATGATTTGTAAAAATTGAAAAAATTTACTAAAAATTTATAAAGAGAATCTTAGAAGTTTAAGTCAAATTTGCCGAAAATTGAGAACATTGTTATTATTATTTATAAATTGAAAACATTGAGAACAAATATTATAAATTGTAGATAAGAAACACACATAACACAATAAAAATAATATTATAGAAGTACGTGGAAAACTATTTACTCCAAATCTTCAAGGATAGTACAAATAATTTTTTTTCTCCTTTTCTATTTATTTTCTTTAATGTCATATGACGAATTACGTAAAAAAAACCACCAACTAATTTAAACATGCAAAAAGAAAAAAAAATTAACTTTTCTATCCAAAAGTTATCTAAACAACGGTTATACATTTAAATTTATTAAGAAGCTAACCAAATAAGTAGCCATCATCTTGCCCATGTATAATTTGAATAGAGAAAAAAAAAATGAAAATTCGTTAATTAGAATATTATAATTATTTGTCTGGATAACTTTCATTGTTAACATAAAATTGATCTTCAATTTGTGGTTGGTTGTTTTCAACTTTGTTTTAGATTATGCAACCAACAAATTTCACATCTTAGATAAACTATTCTGGAGCCATGTTTGGGTACATATCCAAATATCCAAACGTGCACTTTCGACTATAATATGAATCCTACTTTATGCTAATTGTTCAATCAATTAATCAATTAATCAATTATATTGTAGGAATTTAATGAGTACATGAGAAATGAATCACCAAAACTATATAAATACAGGAAAAAGTACAATTATTACTAATTATTAAAAGATTTGAATATGATTTTTTCTTTAATTTTTACATACTTTTTTTTATATAATATAATTTGTATTAGTTTATTTTACTTATATAATTAACATTATAAAATAAGTTTTTGAGAGAATTTTTACAATAATATTTAGTATCATATTTTCATTATTAACAAGTTTTGAAATATTTTAAATAATTATGCATATAATTAAAAAAAAAAACTGTTATATTGTTTATTTATTGTGATGTTATCAAAATACATTTATTATTACTTATAGCTTTCTTATTTATTATTTTTTTCATATTAATTTACCACATTCTTATTTTATTATTATTCATCAGAAATTTTATTTGATTTTTTACAACATTATATATTTATTATAAAATATAAACATTGAATTTTAAAAAATATTTTATATTGCATGGTGTATGTATTAAAAACCATTCAAATTTAAAAAAAAAAATCTTTTTTATATTATACAATATTATTAATATGTGAAAATAATTTAATGAGTCATTAAGTATGATTTTTAATTAATATTTTTACTTAACATAAAATAATTCTATATCAATGAATACAGTAAATATATTAAATTATTATTATATTGTATATGGGATGAAGTTTATAAAAATGTCTATAATAATTTTAAATATCACGTTATGATAAAAATAACTTTGTAATGTGTATATTAAATTATTATTTTAAAACTGTTTATATTCATAATAAATATGACTTTATAAATATAACAATTATTATATGATAAAAAGTGTATTAGTATGTTATTGTTATAATTCACAATTTGAAATTAAATTTTAACTTTTTTTTTATTTCGAGTCCCAATTCTCTGTTACATTTTTAGTGTTGTATTTTTATTATTTTTTTTGAAAGTATAATGATTTAAATATATTAGAAAAAATAAAATATCAGTACATTTTGAAGACAATCCCGAAAATTTAGGTGAGAATTCAAATTGTTTTTATCTCAAAAATTTTATCCCATATTCATCTCTTTTATATAATTCAAATTATTTTTATCTCAAAAATTTTATCTCATATTTATCTCTTATATATATATATATATATATATATATATATATATATATATATATATATATATATATTGTTTACATGATTACTAGTATCCTTCGATTAATATTTATGAACATTTTCATCGTAAAAATTATTATATGATCTTAATTTAGTTGTTATGATATTTATTTTCGCATCATTTTTAAGATTTTTTTTCAATTTTAACTCGAATTTAAGAGTTTTATAAATCCACAGTTTCATTAATTTTGAGAGAAATATATATTTTCAATATAGAAAGATAATTTTTTACTTTTATGACTCAAGATTTTATTAAGATATCAAGTCTTTTTTTTTTCAGCATATTAGAAAAAAAGTCTTAAAAGATTAGGTCTTAATTTGTTGACTTCCTGTATGATTTCTAAGGTTGTGTTTGGTTGGATTGATTTGAGGGGATTTACTGTTCAAGAAGATGGATTTGAGGGGATGAAGGCTGTTTGGTTGACCTGATTTGGGAGGATAGATGAGGAGAGATTTGTAGGATTGAATCTTCGCTCTGAAGAGATTTGTAGGGATTTGAAGGGATGAAAATCGAAATTACAAAATAGCCTTTGTAAATGAAGTGGAAATTACAAAATACCCTTGACTTTAAAAATTACAAAACACTCTTTTAAGTAGGTTTAGGGTTTGTAACAGTAAATATTATATATGAAAAATAAATTGATTTATACCTAATTTTTCAAATAATTGATTTCAATAATTATATATATATTTTTTTTTATTCATAATACTTTCCTTTTTTTTCAAAACAACTATAATATAATTAATCTCCCTTCAATCTACCCATACTCAATACAATCTATCCATTCATAATTATATTATTAACCTAAAATAATTAAATCACTAAAAATTATTTTCTTTATAAAAGAAATAATAAAAGTATATTATAAATATTATAGTGTTTTCTATTTATTTTTCTTTTTTATTTTTTATCGATAAAAATATGTTTACTTAATGTTTAATTGAAGTAAATTAGAAAAAAAAATATTTTTGTCTCCTTATTTGATTCAATATATATGATGAAATTAAGAGGAGAAGATGTTATTTAAAATAATTTTTATTCATTTTAAAAACATTTTTATTTTCTTTTAAATATAAAATTATTAACACACAAAAATAAGGATGTTCACGGGTTAGATTAATTAAAATCATTATCAACAAACTAAAAAATATCTAGTTAGTTAATTCAGTTTCTATATTTTTTATATTAAAATTAATTTAATCTAATTCATTTTAATTTTTTACCATCTTATGTCACAAGGGTTAATTAGTAATTTCAGAAA
>Ga0099824_1002793_pt1 | contig 25567 bp, 23 predicted proteins | sample SiratrowhiteBW_FD_76837 | JGI IMG/M metagenome (GOLD analysis project Ga0099824, IMG submission 76837) | Root nodule microbial communities of legume samples collected from California, USA - Siratro white BW | ecosystem: Host-associated > Plants > Roots > Nodule | place: USA: California...
ATTTTTTTTTATAAAATATATATTTTTTTTAAAATATATATAATATATTTATATATATTTTTATATAAATATTCACACTTTTTTTTTTATATATATATATATATATATATATATATATATATATATATATATATATATATATATATTTGGATTTAATTTTAATCTAATTATTTAGATTAAATTTGAATTGGATGTCGAAAAAATAATCCATGTTTAAGGATTTCTTATTAGAAAGTGACATGTAATTAAATTCAAGACAAATATCAAACATTACTAAATATCAAAAACTAATTTGTTTTTGAAATTATTAATTATTTATATATTTTATAAAATATGAAATATCTAATGAATTCTTATCCCAAAATAATTTTTAGAAAATATATAATAATTTTAAATTATTTTTAATTTCAATTTTTTATAAAAAAGTTTTAAAATCGATATGAAACTAATTTATAAACATTTATATTATTTTATTTTTAAAAAATGAATTCCATTTTAAAATGCAATTAATTATAAAATTCATCCGTTTCATTTAAAAGATATAAATTTAGATTTAATTTTAATTTAATTATTTAAGTTTAGATTAAATTTGAATTGGATTTTTAAAAATTCTATCCATCCATATCCCTAGTTACCGATCATAACTAATAACAATATCATTTTTAAAATAGATAAAAAAAAAAAAACACGATAAAGTATTCTATCATTACAATTTTTTTTTTCATATTCTTTAAAATGATGGTTCTACTTTAGGGAAAAATAATTGTCATCACTCATATTAATATTTTGCCATTGTAACATAAGAAATCACGACAGAATAACTAAAACTTATTTTATTTTTTTTATCAAGATAGATGTTTTCTATGGTGATTTTATTTTACCTTTTAGAAAAAAAATCAATTTGTTGCTTTACAATGTATAATTAAATTATTTTTCTATTTAATTTTACATCTTAACTACTTATTTTAAAAGTTAATTATATATATATTTTGAGATGATTTTATTTCTTTATCATAATATATACTTTCTTATAGAAAGACACACGTCCCATTCTCATATTTTTTAGTTAATTTTTATTAATTAGATATTTAAATCTTGCAATATGTGTTTGTCCTTTCACGTAATTTAAAAACACTTACTTTTCGTAATATCATCATTTTTAGTTTAACGTGTGTTTTTAAATTTTGGTTAAATTTAAAAATAAGAATGAAATGGACCGATACTTGCCGCTTATTTAAGATTTCATAATTCCCTGTGAAGTTAACCTGTCAAGTCATTCTATCAATACAAAATATTGAAAAGTCGGCAACAAATGGTGCATACAATATTGTGGCAAATGAAACCCACGCGCCAGTTGTGGCGAGTGGGATTAAAATTTGAGCATCTGTTTTTGTCATCATTTAACCTCGCACTTTGGAACCTATTGCTCTTTCTCTCTTTGGCCACTTTGTTGTTCTAACCCACAAACATGACAAGGACGAGACAGAGTTTGAGCCAAGAGAAAAGCGTTTCACAGTTCACTTTACTCTTCTCTCACCCCTATTTGACTTTAGCAGCTAAAAAAGACTGCACCTAGGGTTCATTCAGCTCCCTGAAAGCCTCAAGATAAATCACTGTTCCAATACACTTTTCAAACAATGTGCCCCTCAGAAAATAGTTGGTGAGTTTAGTTTCAGATATTCTTGTTATTATGTTTTTTTTTTTAAAACAAGACACATCACATGTTAGTTTTTGTTTCTCTCATTGTTGGTCCGTCACTGGTTTGGCCTTTCATTTGAAATGATTACCCAATATGAAAAATAAATAAATAGTATGTAGTTGGTACTTGGTTGTGCTCATTGCTGAATTCATCGTTGCTTCATTTTTCCACAACCAGCTACCACTTCTCGGTTGTGCATTTATTCATCTGAGTAACAAGTGTTCACTATGTCATTTGTAGTTTCGAAATGTTAATAGGATTGTGTTGTGTGTGGATGAGTTTGAGTTTGAGTTTGAGGTTGGGTTAGGCAAGAGCATGCTTTATGGGTCCACGTTTATGACTTTTGGGATTTTAAAGAGAAAGCATGAATGGTAAGTGGTCCTTTGACCATACCCATTTGAAGATGGCTTGGATTCAGCATCAAATCCAACAAAAAGATGGTTACATGAGCTATCCACCACCGGTTTTGCCTCCCCCTTCACCCCCAATTTGGGGTGCATTTCACAAAGAATCAATGTCTTCATCATCATCATCATCTCCCTCACCACCCTCTGGTGCTAGAATTAGTCCTGCAGTTCTTTTCATCATAGTGATTCTGGCTGTTCTATTTTTCGTCTCTGGCCTGCTCCACCTGCTTGTTAGATTTCTCATGAAGAACCCTTCTTCCTCAGCATCTTCCGAATCTAATAGGAACCAGGAAAATGCAACCTCTGATGCGCTTCAAAGGCAGTTGCAACAGCTTTTCCATCTTCATGATTCTGGTGTGGACCAGGCGTTTATTGATGGACTTCCTGTTTTCCAATACAGGGAGATAAAGGGGTCGAAGGAGCCATTTGACTGTGCGGTTTGTCTCTGTGAGTTTTCTGAAAAGGATAAGCTCAGGTTGCTCCCTATGTGCAGCCACGCCTTTCATATCAGCTGTATAGACACCTGGCTTTTGTCCAACTCCACATGCCCTCTTTGTAGGGGAACCCTTCTTACTCCTGGCCTTTCCCTTGAAAATCCAGTGTTTGATTTTTATGATTTGAGGGATGACGGGGGTTGGCCCTGCAATGGGGAACATGAGTTCATAACTAGGCAGAAAACTGTTGAAATTGAAGAAACTGTGGTTGAGAAGGGGGTTTTCCCTGTGAGACTTGGCAAATTCAGAAGGCTTGATGTGGAGGCAGAGGAGGCTGCAGGAGGAGAGACTAGTAGCAACAATTTGGATGCCAGAAGATGTTTCTCCATGGGATCTTATCAATACGTGCTTGGCAAGTCAGACCTCAGGGTAACCTTGAGCCATCACCGACAAGGTGATGTACAATTCGTGAAAGGAACAGAAAACTTGGAGAGACTTTCAGCTGAGGGGGATATTGAAGCAAAGAAGATTACAAGTGTCTGTAAAGGTGAGAGCTATTCTGTTTCCAAAATCTGGCAGTGGTCGAAGAAGGGAAAATTTTCAGTTTCTTCTGATACCCAGATGGGTATGCCATCTTCTCTTAACACGGATTTGCCTTGGATGAGAGAAACAGGAAGGACATGAAAGGTATCCATAGTATACCCCTCTACCCCTCTTACTTGAGTTCATTTGAATCCATTGATTAAAGCTTTTGCTTTCCCTCTAAATTTCTTCAAATATTTGGTATTCTGATATTGAAGATGTGGCTATTGATATACTTCAATTCTGTGACATGATGATGGAAGAAATATATGTTTCTATAAACACAGATTTTAGGAATTAACTGATACAAATGTTATTGATAACATACAAGTTGTACCAATGACCCAATCATTGCGAGACAGGATCTCCAAAATTTCAGGAGGTTCACAAATGGGAAGGAAATGTTGAAAAGGGGTAGAAAATATTTGCCAAAACTATGTAGCACGTTTACTTTTACCGCACAAATACATTGGGTTATGAAATGAAACCGAAAATGTCACTATGCCGTAGTTGTTTCGAGATTCCGATTTTGATAAACATCAAACAATATGATGTATTGTTGGTAGTGGAAGCAAAGGATTATGACTTGCTACTCTTAAATTGGATTCCATTGTGAAATCCTAACCAGGTTTTAAATTACAGTTATGATCTTCTAGTGATCTTTTATGATGAGGTATGGACGCATTTGCGGTTACAAAAATCTCAAAAGCCTTGATATTGTAGCTGAAACAATTTGATAAAACCCAATTGATTTGTTATTTTCGCTCATTAAAGTAGTTTGTTTCGAGGAGTCTATTCCTACAACCTTACAGGAAAAAAGAAAATAAAAATAAAAATAAAAATAAAATTTACTTTTCTATCAATTGAAATTAGTCTATGCATTGATTAATTAGTAAAAAAGCTTTTATGTAACTTTTAATTTCTTTAACTAACGGAAATACATTGTATTTTTATTATATTATCTTATTTTATTGAGTTAAAGTAATATTTAGTCTAATTTTAGTTTTATATATTTATTTACATAAATATATTATTATTTTTTAAGTTTGAAGTATGATTTATAATTTGAATAAAAATAATATTAGAGACACCATATACATTATATATTTGGAATGTGTGGTTATTTAAGTGAGATTTGGTTTTAGGTTATTTTAGGTTTAGGCCTTCTCGTTTAAAGTAGTGATTTTAAGTTAATAAGTTCACGTTATTTTTCATTTAGAAAATGTTGTATTTATAGGCATTGTTTGTTCATAGTATTTGTTGGATAAATTTAGATATTGGAAAACTGATCAGAGAGGTATAAAATATTAGAATAACAGAGTTGTGGTATTTTAAGTTTGGTTGTTGTTTGAGCTCTTAAAATTTTAGTAACAGAATTGTTGTTCTTGTCAATTTAATTGGGTTTGACAAAGATAATGTCTTATGATTGATATACTCATCACTTAATGGGTGACCCAACTATACTCATCACTTAATGGGTGACCCATGGTTAGGCTACATGTCATTACCTGATACTTAGTTCACAATCATGAGGTGTTCCTTTCTCTGCATATACTTTGCTAGTCATAATTGATCCCACAAGTCTGAAACAATACACAATCCTCTAGCCTTGAGCCGAATAGGGCGAAAAAGCTTAAAATTGCAATCTAAAACTATCTTCCAGGATCCTCAAACTCACTTCCATGGAATTTTAGAATTATATTGTCACATCGTCTTGAGACTTCGTAATTACTCAAATACCTTTATGCGTTTAACATTTTGATTGACGCACTGGATTGGGTGGGCTTAAAATGTCAATCTCTCTCGTTGTTTCATATGGTTTAAAACATAAGGACTTATGCTTCATTTTCCATCTTTTTTTCTAGAGCATTCTTCATTTCGCATGACAAATGTCCTCAAATAGGTATTGTTGTTGTCATGCTTTCACTTGTTGATTGAGTTCCCTTGTTTCTCTTTCGTTTCTGAACTTGTCATTTTGATTTCACCTATTATTTTCAACTATCTTCCATCTTTGCTGATTTTCTAGGTTTCATTTTCAAGTTTTTTTCCTTTTTTTTCCTTTGTTGGGTTTTATTTGTGAGATTTTGGGTTTAGGTTTCTTATCTTCGTCAATGGTTGCTTATGATGCATTTTACCCCTAGGCTAAAATGGATGTCGGGGGTTTACATCTTTAAAAAAAGTTAGGGTTTTTTGAAATCTTCAAGTGATTAGCAAGACAGAGGAGAAAGATGTGGGTATTCAAGCTTGCAACCGAGATGAGTTAGTTTGTAAGATTGAATCCGACAATGTAAAGGATAAATTTTTCTTTTTTATTACATTATGCTCCACCTCCATCTTCCCCTGAATTCCTTTGAAAAAGAAGTACTTACCTTAATGAATGTCGTCATCATCTAGTTGCATCCTAACAATTGGGCATTTCTCCTTGCCTTCCATATACCATGCACACATTTTGACCTCAAACATGTGTTTATATTTCTTCGAGTTTAATACTTTGTCGTGTCTGTTACGGACTTCTTTTAATGGTGTTAATGGTCAAGGTCTCTTAACCCTTTTTCAGTCTTCCTATTAGCATTTCAAGGGTCGTTTTTTGAAAATTTGAGTCACTACCCATAACCCTACCTTGTTGGAGGGTTTTCCCCTTTATTGGACGCAAAATCCTCTCATTTAAAATGCTCAAAAATTGAAGGAACTTGAACCGTTTGAGCACGAGGACTGTGAAAATTGGAAACGCTTGAGGGTATTTGTGATTTGGCTATCCTGTTAAAGCTAGAATATTGGGCTATAGATTTGAAGGTCTACATTGGTATATAACTCTTTCTTATCATTTACTTAACTTCTTTAGTTTTAAACTTTAACCTAGTTCCTTTGTTTGTAGATAACTAAATGACAATCTCCAAAAAATAAATGACTCATTGTTTCAAGGAGATGAAGACTTTGAAAGAGGTCGAGCATGGATTGTGGGTTCGAGCAAGATTGCCATACAACGTTTGATACTGAGGCAACACCCTCAGAACCTTAACTTAGAAGAAGGGCTAAGACTGATAAAAAGACTACTCCTACACGAATGGTTGTTCCCGTGTAGTCGACTAATTTCCAATTGGATAGTCGAGGTACCGAGGTGGAGATGACAACTAGAGGGGATTAGAACCCTCAAGGTTCTCAGTGTCTCAAAGGGAGTTTTTTTTACTCTAGTTTCTACTATTCTCCTAGTCGCACTCACATATTTAGGTATGTCTCAAGCATAAAATAATATAAAAGAGAATAATTCTCGCTTCTTAATTCTCATTATTATACATAAATGGACAAGATAATCTTGAAATTCTACTCCCTTAATTTTTATAAAACATTATCTCTCAAATTATGCGATTTATAATCTAAAATAAAGATTAAACATACATAACTAAAACCTCAATAAATATTGAATTAAAACTAATATGATAGAATTAAAACCAATAAATAAAATATTGGAAGTTTCCTAAAATAATTTAACATATGCAAAGACGTTAGAAAAGTAACACTTGCCTTCTCTTTAATAAGGCTTGGAAGGGTGTCTCCAAAAGGCGCTAATAAGAGGTCTCAAAAACTCTCTTTAAGACCATGAGAACTTTGAGGATTCCAGTCTCCTCCAGCTATCATCTCCACCTCTGGACCTCGCTTCTCCAATTGAGAATTAGCCGACTATATAGGAACGACTAATGATGTAGGAGCAGTCTCTTTGTCATTCCTAACCTTTTTTCTTTTAAGTTGAGGCCCCGAGGGTGTTGCCTCAGTATCATTGCACGATACACTGATCTTGCTCGAACCTAAGGTGGTGACATGCTCATCCTCTTTCAAAGCCCTCATCTCTTTGAAACGATGAGCCATTTCTTTTTCGGAGATCATCATTTGGATATCTGCAAACAAAGGAACTAAGGTTAAAGTCTAACAGTAAATAAGGTAAATACTAAGAAAGAATTATATATCGATGTAGACTTTATATCTATGGTATGATATTCTAGTTTTAACAGAGTGGTCGAATAACAAAAAGCCTCTAACTTTTCTAATTTTTCATAGTTCTTCTGCTTAGGCAATTCAAGTTCCTCCACCTTTCGAGCACTCTGAACATGAGGATTTTGCATCCAGTAAAAGGGAAAACTCTTTAGCAAGGTAAGGTTATGGGTAGGAGCTTGAATTTTCAAAAAACAGCACGTGAAAGGGTCAAGAGACATCAATCACTAACACTATTTAAAGAAGCCTATAATTGGCGCGACAAAGTTTTAAACTCGAAGAAATTGACAAAAAAAAGCACGTTTGAGGTTGGAATTATGTTCAAGTGTGTGCATAATATATGAAAGTCGTTCAGAAATGTCAACTGTTAGGATGCAACTGCGGGGTGACATTCATTAAAGTAAGTATTTCGTTTCCAAAGGGATCTAAGGGAAGATGGTGGTCGAGCTTAATAAAAATTGTATCATAAAAAAAAAGTAAAATTCACCCTCTACATCGTCAGATCCATTCTTGCAAACTGGCTCGCCCAGTTCACAAGCTTGAATACTTACATCTTTCTCCTCAATCTTGCTAATAACTTGAAGAATTTGAAAAGCCCTAACATTTTCTACAGATGTGTACCCTGTCTCTCTAAGAAGTTCCATTTTAGTCTAAGGGTAAGACGCATCATAACAATCATTGACGAAACGATACAGTTCTAAAAACCCACAAACACTTTTTTAAGCATTTTCGTCTTATTCGGATCAAGGCTAGGGAACTGTATACCATCCCAAACTTGGGAGATCAGTTATGGTTGGTCAAGTATGTGGAGAAGCAGACACCTCAAGGTTAAGAACTAAGTGTTAGGCAATGACACATCATCTTTTAAGTAATATGTTTGTCGACATGAGTTACTCATTAAGTGATGTTTATATTGGTCATAAGATGTCCTCTATGCCAGATGTGATAAGATTAGGGAAATGACAATTTTAATACCAAAATTTTAAGAGATTAACCAACAATAAAATCCTTAGATATTACAACTCATTTTTCTAGTACTTTACATCTTTTATCTTTCCTAATCAGTTATCGAATACTTTAAGTTTAGGATCCTAAACCCTAAAGATCGTTTTTAATATTTATCCAACAAATATTAAAAACGAAAATTCTCTATAAATATAATATGTCCTAGATAAAAAAAGCATACTTAAACTTACTGATTTTAAGTAATTACTTTGATATGCAATAGTAGGTAAAATATAACATATAATAAAATATGATATACATTGTCATAGATACATAACAAAATAGTAGTAAAATTTATTGAAATTTTATAATGTAACTAATAACATAATAAAACGTGTATACAAGATGAAGTGTCGATTTTATGTTATTATAGATTTATGTATTTAGTTTAAATAAACTTGTTTTTCTTAATTTTCTTAAGTTTTTATGTAGCACATAAGTACTGTGGTTGATTGAATTTTTGGATATTTAGCCTAGTCTTCGCCTGTTTCGAAGTCAGCATTGTCATTTTCTGTACGAAGGTAATCTAGTGCACATGATATATAGACGACCAGAGGCGGAGGCGAGTAACTTTGCTTTCATGGTTTTTGAGGTTCTCAATAAAAAGCTATATCTTAATTAATGTTTTATTTGATTATCGGTTTTATTTATATAATGCAAAGTCTTAAATTTAATATTATATCCATATACTTTAGAGACATCTTAAAATTATGATTTTGTGAATGATCTATCAATAAAGATTTCCTTACTTTTTTATTATTGCATGTGCTTTATGGGAGAGTGTGATTACAACCTTTATTGCCTAGTCCTTTTAGGTTGGGCAGTGATTGTGTGGATCTATGAAAGCTTTGTATTTATGTGGCATCACCTCTCTCTTGTCATGAATTTGATTCAAACCTTGGTCAAATTTCTTACAGTTCCCAACTTTTCATTTTCTCAATATAAAATTAAGGATAATGGAGGTTTATCGAGTGTCAATAATGAGGAATTGACAATCAACTTGTTTCAACAAATGACAACGGGTGGTTGAACAAGAAAGAAATGATATTGGTTTAGCGTTTGTAAGATATCTTATTTTGTAATGTTATTATCTTACCAAACTTGTAAGATTTCTACACTAGGGAAGGAACGCTTCTGGGGTATTGGCCAAGATTTGATGGACCGTCCACCATCCAATGTTATCTTACTCAGTTTGTGAACTTAGTTCGAATGTACAAATATTTTTTAAAAGCATTATGCTTATATCGTCAATAAAAGAGGTCATTAAAATCTTGCAAAATGTAGAAGGTGTACATGTAATTTAAAAAAATTTCAAAACGACGTTGTTGTAATTTATTTGAAATTAATTTATAAAATTGTCTTAAATCATTTTTCTAAAATGACTAAATATTGATAGGTAGAGCACAGGACAGGTTCAAGGTCTAACTAGGTAAAGTAACCGCCTTAAGTCTCAAGATCTCAAAGGTCTCAACAAAATTTAATAATAATATATTATTATAAAATTAAAAAAAACATTTTATTTTAAACTTATATTAAAAATAATTTTTAATTAAAAATTTAAAATATCTTAAATGACTTTATCTTTACATCCGTAGTATAAAAATTCTTTAATGACTTTAAATTTATATTGATACTATAAACATTATTTAATGAATAATATTTTTGAAACTTTCTTATAATAAATTAATAATATTTTTTAAAAAAAGAAATTGAACAAGAAATCCTACTATCAAAACTTTCTAATTTTCTATCTCTTCCCTATATTTCAACATATTGACATATGTCCTTTCATTATGGGACTCTTTCACTTCTCTCCTTCCTTTATTTATTCTTTCATTTTTTAACTCTTCCACTTATCTCATTCCTTTACTTGACTTCTTCACTTATCTCCTCCTTCTTCGGTCTCTTTCATTGGTTCTTCCATAATATTATTTCAATTTGAGTTTTTAATTGTCATTAAGCCATTTTCCAATTTCAAATTTGTTTCATCATTCTATACTGTACATTTATACATGTCTTCATTTAGAGACTTGGATCAGTAGATTGAGAAAGAGTTTATGCTCCTTTTGAGTGCATCAATATCAGGGAAAAATAATATGAGATTGATAAATTGATCTCAATTTTTTTATTTTTTATTATTATGTAATTAATTTTAAAATAATTTGTGTAGATTCAAGGAAGAGCCTTAAAAATATAGAATTTATAAATTAAATTTAAAGACTTAATAAAGGAGATGATCGAAAGAAAATAGGAGACTTGAGACTTCAAGACAAGATACTACAATCAAGTTCATTGTCTTGACAATCAGGTTTTATCTTTTTAACTTAGTCTCATCTTATATACTTATATGTATATATATATATATTATAGTTTTTTATGTTATATAAAAATAGACAAATATGTCAACTAGAAGATATGAACTGGGTTATTCAAAACTTCAAAAAGAGAGAAGAGTTGAACTTTTTGTTGAATCACAATAAGGGGTTATGGATAAATTTATAAAAATAAACAAAAAAATTGAATTAGAAAATATAAACGAGTCTTATGTGAATGAAGAAGACGACAATAGTCAACGAAGATAATAATTTTGATTCTCAAACTCATGATAATAATTCTGATTCTCAAACTCATGACAACGAAAATGAAATTGCAAAACAAGATTATTCTAATATTAAAAATATATATGATCCAAGTCAATGGGAGGATATTGATACGAGATTGAGAGATTTATTAGTAGAAAAAGACCCTATTAGGATAACTTATATATATTTTCCAAAAGATAAATACTCTAGACACATTTCTGCATCATATTACATCAAAAAATTGTCTAATGGAGAAAAACATGAAAGAAGATGGCTCATTTATTTTAGAGATTTAGATAGAGCCTTATGTTGTTGTGGTAAATTGTTTGATCTTATTGGTTGTACTAGTAAACTGTTGGAGATCTCACATCGAGTAAAGATAAGACCTTTTAATAATTTATAAATGCGTGCAAACCTCACTTTACAAGCCGGTTTTGTAAGGTTGAGTTAGGCTTAAATTTCACTTTGGATATGGTATCAGAGCCTATCTTAGCGTGGTTGTTGGGCCACCCGCTATCGGACCACTCTTAAACAATATAGTCCCATACACGAGTTGAGCAGTCTCGGCATGAAGGGGGTGTGTTGGAGATCCCACATCGACTCGAGATAAAGCCTTTCAATAATTTATAAATGGGTACAAACCTCACTTTACAAGTCAATTTTGTAAGATTGAGTTAGACTTAAATTCCACTTCTTGATATAAACTAGGTAACAAAGGTAGTAGATATTAAACTTAAACTAATGAAATTTTATTTAAGATCAACAATGTCTCAATAAAGATTAAACGAATTAGTTTAATTGTCTATTGAAAAAGATATTTTAAATAAAATTAATTATGATATTTTAATAAATAATTTTGCATCACAAAAAACTTGAAAAATAAATTTTAAATAAAAATATCATAATTTTAATTATTTTATTAATTTAAAAAATGTCTCATTCTCTTAATTAGCTTTAGGCCCCCGAGACTCAATAAGAATGACATGATAGATCTAAATGTTTTATTAAGATAAGACTGTGATATCATAAAAATAAGTTTAAGTTTAACTTATTTTTGTAAAGTGACAATTACTGTTATTTATATATTATAAATTGATTGAAATGAGAATTTCAACCATACTCATTCAAATTCTAAAAGATAAGTAATAGGTTGACTTTGTTAGGAAATTATATTTCCTTAATCTAATTGTGGGCTATATATTTATATAATCATATTAGTTGTTGATTTCCTTAACGTTCGAAATCGTTCGTCATTAAGATGGTTTTAATGAGTCATTTAATATAGTTTTAATGGCCTTCTTAATTTCTCAGATTAATTGGTTTAATGGGAATCGTTTTCTGAGAGGTTATCAGAATAATAGGAAGGTAAGGGGTTGGTCTCCGATATACCAAAATCAAACTTTGTGGTCTCTTACCCCATCAAAAGAGTCACTCTAAAGTTCAACAAGAGGAATAAGGAAGATTTTGGTTGAGGAAGATCATAACCCTATCGAGTATTCTATCTTCATCCATGGATTCAGGTATGTGACTCTTCCATTGAATTTTGACTCTCAATAATTTAACATGATGGCTAAATTCATTATTCAGAACATTTATTCTGTAATTTTCTAGCAAGTGGTATCAAAGCCTCCTTCATGTTAAAATATTGAGAATAAAGTTTTATCATTAGATTGAATTATGTTGTTATACCGGTTTGGTAAAGCATAAACGCACATAATTCTATTTGATGGTTACGCCTTTCATCTTATATTATATAATTCGTTTTATTGTATTGTGGCCTTGGTTTCTGTATGTTGCAATTTTGGTAATTCATATGAATTGCTGGTATGATATACATAATAATTCCACTGGTTAATTGTCCTGAAAAGCATATGTAATATTTTTTGACCTTGAATACGATTCAAAGATCTAGGTCTTTATTTCCATTGTTATATCCGCTGCTCATGCAATTCTTTTATAATGCTTATTATTTATGCGGATAACAAATGACCCAAAGGAAGTTTGTTGTCTGGCCAAATATAAACATTGAATTTTTTTTATGATGCTTATTATTTATGCGAATAATAAACGACCCAAAGGAAGTTTATTGTTTGGCCAAATAATAAACATTGAACCTTCAGTTGATATATTTATTTATTATGCGAGCACTAATCGGCCCAAAGAAAGATTATTGTTTGGCTAATATGATGCTTATTATTTATGCGAATAATAAACAACCCAAAGGAAGTTTATTGTTTGGCCAAATAATAAACATTGAATCTTCAGTTTATATATTTATTTATTTTTTATCTAATTATGCGAGCACTGGTCGGCCCAAAGGAAGATTATTGTTTGACCAATTGATAGAAAATGTATGCAGTAAATAAATTGGTTGCAAATTCTCAAGTTTTCATGTGAACATTGAGTCGGTCCAAAGAAAGGCTTAATGTTTGACAGGATTTTTTGATAATATTTGATTACTGCAATAAGAGTACGACTTACAACTAATTTTTCTATCCAAAGATTAAAAATTAATGTTGTTCTAGGTATCTCAGTATGAATTTTCCCATTATTCTTGCTAACAATATTTTTTATCGATACAATTGTTATTGCTTTAGCTTCAGCTACCAATGTTTTTGTTCAAGTTAGCAGCATCCCTATGCTAAATTGTACAAACTTCAAAGTTTAGAAAGATACCGTAGAGATTGTCCTTAGTTGTATGGATTTGGACATAGCTCTTTAGCAGGACAAACCCATTACTACTGAAGAAAATGCTAATAAGGCTAAAATAGAGAAATGAGAGCGATCCAATCGAATGAGTGTAATGATTATGAAACGCTCTATTCCGGAAGCATTTCGGGACTTTATTACTAAAGATAACAATGTTAAAAAATTCCTAGAGGATGTTCAACAATTCTTTGCCAAAATGAAAAGGCAGAGGTAAGTAATCTTTTGAGCAAACTTGTCTCTATGAGGTATAAAGGCAAAGGAAACATAAGGGAGTATATTACGGAAATGTCTCATCTTATTTCAAAATTGAAAGCACTAAAGTTAGAGTTGTCTGAGGACTTACTCGTGCATTTGATTTTGATTTCTCTTCCTGCACACTTTTGGCAATTCAAAGTAAGTTATAATATTCTAAAGGATACTTGGTCCTTGAATGAGCTAATATCTCACTATGTGTAAGAAGAAGAAAGGTTACAGTGAGAACATAAAGAAAGTGCTCATATGGCTTCGTCCTATTAGCATAAAAGAAAGCGTGAGGCTACTGCGGTTACACCTTCTCAGCAGAAAAAGACAAAGAAACATGATGTTTTAACATGTTTCTTCTACAAGAAGACAAAACACGTTAAAAAAGATTGTGCCAAATATGCCGCTTGGCAAGCAAAGAAAAGTATGATCCTTGCTTTTGTTTGTTCTGAAGTTAATTTAAGTTTTGCACCTATGGACACTAAGTGGGTAGATTCTGGTGCTACTACTCATATAAGTGTTACTATATAGGATTGCCTATGGAGCCAACCACTAAGTGATGCTGAAAGATTCATCTATGTGGCGGATGGCAATAAAGTTGCAGTGGAAGCTGTAGGAACCTTCAGATTATGTTTTAAGACTAGATTTTTTTTTGGACTTATTTGAGACGTTTTGTGTATCGTCTTTTAGACGAAATTTAGTTTCTATTTCTCGTTTGGACAAGTCTGGTTATCATTGTTCTTTCGGAAATAATAAAGTTAGTCTTTTCCAAAACTCGAATATTATTAGTTCTGGTTTTTTAATTGATAATCTGTATAAGCTTGGTTTAAGTTTCTGTAATAAAATATTGCAAACAAGTTCAGAGGTACAAAACAAAAATTGAACAAGAATTCGGCCTCATTATGACATAAGCGTTTAGGCCACATCTCTAAACAGAGAATTCAGAGGCTTATGGTGGATGAAATTATTGAACCCCTAGATTTAAAGGATTTTCAAGTCTGTATTGAATGTATCAAGGGGAAAAGAACAAATGAAAGAAAACTAAGCACAGAGAAAGCTAAAGATGTCTTAGAACTAATACACACTGATATATGTGGTCTGTTTCCTACTGTTTCATGGAATGGACAATAATATTTTATCACATTTATAGACGATTACTCTCGTTAGGGATACTTATATTTAATTCATGAGAAGTCTCAATCCTTGGACGTTTTTTTTAAAGCTTAAGTTGAACTCGAACTTGGAAAGAAAATCAAAGCTGTCAAATCTGACCGTGGTGGTGAATACTATGGAAGGTATGATGGATCAGGAGAACAACGTCCAAGACCTTTTCCGCTTTTTCTAAAAGAGTGCGGAATTGTTTCACAATACACCATGCCTGGCAAACCCAGTATGAATGGTGTTACAGAACGAAGGAACCGAACTCTTAAGTATATGGTGAGAAGTATGTTCAGTCATTCCACCTTGCTTGAATCACTTTGGGGAGAAGGTTTAAAGGCCGAAGTGTACATCCTTAACAGGGTACCAAGCAAAGCAGTTAACAAAACCCCTTATGAACTCTAGACTAATAAAAAGCCTAGCCTAAAACATTTATACATTTGAGGATGTCCAGCTGAGGCACGACCTTATAAGCCGCATGTAAGAAAACTGGACTCAAGGACAGTTAGCTACTATTTTGTTGGTTATGCTGAAAACTCACGAGGATACAAGTTTTATGATCCTACATCAAGATCAATTTTTGAAACGGGAAATGCAATATTTCTCGAGGATGTTGAGTTTAGAGGTGAAGGAAACATTAGGAATGTTGTTTTTGATGAGGAATCTATTATTGATAATGATCAGGTATTCACACCTATTGTTATTCAGGACACAATTATAGAACAAGACAACAATGAGAATCCTCCTCAAATACAACTTATAGAACAAACTCAAGAACCTCAAGAAGTGCCATTGAGAAGATCTACAAGAGAAAGGAGAAGTGTTATTTCGGATGAATACCTTGTGTACCTCCAAGAACATAAGGATGGCACTAGTTTAATAGAAGATGACCCAATCAACTTCTATGAAGCCATGAAAAGTTCTAATTCTAAAAAATGGATTGGTGCCATGGAGGAGGAGATTAAATCTATGAGAGACAATGACGTTTGGGATCTAGTAGAATTACCTGAAGGTGTGAAACCCATTGGTTGTAAATGGATATTTAAAACCTAAAGGGATTCTATGGGTAATATTGAAAGATATAAAGCTCGTCTAGTCGCTATGGGCTTTACTTAAAGAGAAGACATAAATTATAAAGAAACTTTTTCTCCAATATCTTTAAAAGATTCTTTAGAACAATAATGACATTGGTAGCTCATTTTGATTTAGATTTACATCAGATGGATATTAAGACAACATTTCTTAATGGAGACATTGATGAGACAATTTATATGGTGCAACCAAAAAACTTTGTGTCAGGTAATTCAAAGTCTATGGTCTGCAAATTAAAGAAATTCATCTACGGTCTTAAACAGGCTTCCCGTCAATGGTATCACAAGTTTCATCAAGTTATTACCTCATGGCTTTGAGGCAAATATTGTTGATAATTGTGTATACTACAAGTTCAGTGGGAGTAAATATGTATTCTTAATCTTGTATGTCGACACAATCGTGGCTAAAGGAGACAAGTTTAGTCTCAAATAGTGTCCCAAAATGATCTTGAAAGGACAATAATGCATGATAAACCTTATGGATCAGCAATAGGAAACTTAATGTATGCTTAAGTCTGCACACGTCCTGATACAATATTTATAGTGGGAGTTTTAGACAGATACTTAAGCATGAGGCATCTAACCATGACATATGGTTACGAAACCAAGCTTCGTGTGGTAGATGGCATTAAAAATCCATTGAAGATTTATTGTGACAATAATTCAATAGTACTTTACTCAAACAACAACAAGAGCTCAATAAAGTCAAAATATTAATTTTTTGGTTGTTAAGGAGAGAGTTAAAGAAAAAATAAATTCTTATACAACATATAGGAACAAAGTCTATGCTAGCAGACCCATTAACCGAAGGATTTATCCCTGAAGTTTTTCATGAGCACATTGCTTATATGGGTATCATTGTTGATGATAACATGGTTTAGTGGGGTTATTTTGTAAACTTTATATGTTTTATGTCAGACATTATATTATTTAATTTTCTGCAGAATAAAGGATGATGATTTACATTATGTTGTTTGCAATGTTAATATTGCAAATTTTGGGTAAATCTTAATGAAGATTTTAAAGTAGAACCAGTTGAAAAAAAAAAACATGCATGAGATCAAATTTCATGTGATTTTCATGTTGCTCATTAAGACTTGATCTATGTCGTTGAGTATATCTCTATGGTATCATGGTTCTGTTGCGAATTTAATGTGATGAAAGCAGCGGTAATTCAATTATTGGTATATGAGATGGACCAAATTGTTTAAGTAGTTAAGGATAAATAGCATTCGGTATGTGCACTTTTGGTTTATTTTGTGATATGATTATTTTAGGACAATATATATAGCCCAAGTGGGAGATTGTTAAAAAATTATATTTCCTTAGTCTAATGGTGGGCTATATATTTATATAATCATAATCGTTCGTCATTAAGATGATTTTAATGAGTCATTTAATATAGTTTTAATGACCTCCTTAATTTCTTAGATTAATTGGTTTAATGAGAATCGTTTTCTGAGAGGTTATCAGAATAATAAGGAGGTAAGGAGTTGGTCCCCAATATACCAAAATCACAAACTTTGTGGTCTCTTACCCCATCAAAAGAGTCACTCTAAAGTCCAGCAAGATGAATAAGGAAGATTTTGGTTGAGGAAGATCGTAACCCTATCGAGTATTCTATCTTCATCCATGGATTCAGGTATGTGACTCTTCCATTGAATTTGACTCTCAATAATTTAAAATGATGGCTAAATTCATTATTCAGAACATTTATTCTGTAATTTTCTAACAAAACTTGATTCATTAATTATAGAAACTATTATAAACCTATGATACGAAGTAGAAAGGGGTCTAAAAATTGTACATACTCCACACTCTTGTATATACTTGATATTGTATGTTAGGCAATTTTTTCTTGCACCCTTGTTTCCTACACTATCAATGAAAAGAAATGACGGAAGTGTCCTTTAGATTAATATGTAAAGAGATTAGGGTTTTTGAGTAACTATTGTTGGTTAATTATGGAGGTGGTCTTGGAGCTTGGTGGTGAGGTGCTGAAAGTGTTTCGTCATCTATGTAGTGGTGGTGTGGTGCTTCCCATTTGGTGCTTGCATTGAAAGGTTTAAACGGTAATTGTGGTAGTCTCTTGGATTTTTTTGAGAGGGGTTTGGTGTGGTGAATGGGTGTGATTTCAGTGGTTAAAGGTTGCATTTGCAGTGGTTTATGGAGGGTTTTTGAAGCTATTGGTTTTCGAGTTACGGACGACATCGTTACCGGTTTTGTTTTTCCTTATGAAAAGTAGATTATGAAAAAATTAGGGAATGTCATTTCCAGAACTTAATATCAGCCTTTTGACATTTGTAAGATGTTTTTAGAATGAGATTTTTGAAACACTTTTTTAAAAAACACTTTTCAGATTTCAGAAATCATTTTATGAATTTTGAAAAGTATTTTCAAAAACATGTTATGAAAATTCTATTTCATAACCTATTTCTGAATCACTTCTATCCTATTGCACAAAAATTCAGTGAAAAACAACCACCAAACTTTATCCACACCATCTTTCCTTACCTCTCAACACCACTGCCTTATCCACAAGTTGTCACTGGATAAATGCGCCACCATCTTGTTCAAAAGCTGTCACCGAAATGTTTTCACTGCATATGGAAGCCATTGCACCTCCTCCGTTCAAATACAAATGACAAGGGCAGGATGCCATTTTGAAAACTTATGGGGTGCAGGAAACAATTGCTTGTATGTTATTGATTGTGTAAGTAAAGGAAAAGAACAAAAAGAGAGCAATTGCACTTCCTGCACTTACCTATTTTTGAACCTGCACTCCCATAGTTAAGTAAAATGACAAAATTGCCTTGTTCGCTTCTCCCTCACTATATCCTACCAACATTGCCGTCATATCACTAACGTTACTGTTGTACCATCACCGTTGCAGAAAAAAGAGGGAAGGAGAATGTTACCGTTAGAAGAAGAAAAAAAAATATCTCATTCTGTAAAGCTCTTTTTAGAACACATCTAATGTGTTTTGGAAAGCTTGTTAAAAAAACTTACTCCGAAATATATTTCATTCGTTCTAAAAGATTTTATTTTGAAAATCTTATTCTATTTTAAAAAATGTGTATAAGAATATATTTGATAAATTCTGAAAAATATGTTTTGAAAGAATTTCTACTTCAGATAATCAAAAGGCCACCTTAAATAAGGATAAAATAGTTATTGTTCTCGCAAAAGATCGGTTGGCTCCAGTAATAACAATGTCTTCCTGTCTGTGTCTGTCCTTGCTTGATCGCTCCTGATGTCGCTCCTTCCTTATTGTTCTGATGCTTCCAAATCCACCGTCTCAGGAGGGAGGTCCTGCAGGCACTCCGACACTTAAGTTAGGATTGGTTGGAGAGTGTAGGTAATTTAGGTCAGCGTTTAGAAGTACCTTTTGTGAGGTGATTGAGCCTGTATTTATAGGGTTTAGGGTAGAACTACTCGATGTCCCCTCGATATAACAAAAATTAGTTATGGAATATTTGGTTGTGATTTGTACTTACTTATGATATCTTTTGATTCCAATGAAACAACCAAGTGCCTCGCATGCACTTGTTTGTATAAAATGGTAAAGTAGTTATTCGAAGTTACAAAGTCAACGACAAGGTCCCAACCGAGAAGCTTATCTTGATCGGCCGATCATATAGTACATAGGCCCCCCAAGTCCTTGAGGGTCGAGAAGCTTATCTTGATCGGCCAATCATATAGTACATAGGCCCCCCAAGTCCTTGAGGGTACGAAGTGGCTGAAAAGGATTTAGTGAGTATGGCCGACCGTGTTGGATGGTGTATAGCTATGCCATCCGTGTCGACCATGATAGGTTGGGAAATTTCAATTCTCGTGCTTTAGTTTCGTGTCTCTTGGTTTCTGTGCATGATGTGACAGGTAGCTTGATCTGAGCCGTTGGTGGTTTGCAGATCATGTGGCGAAGACATGGCCACATCACGGTTAGGTTTTGCTATAAATGACCTTCGATCTGCGTCATTTGTTGTTGTTTTTATTTGCTAAGCTAAGTAGATCCACCAAGTTTTCGGTCGTCCACTTCTTTGTTTCGAGGTAACCATGGCTTCCTATTCCTTGCATTCTTATTCCATTTCTGAATCTTCTCATGACCGGTCTGCTTCGAATGACCGTAGAGATATGGCTGAGCAGGGGGTTGGTCCTATCGGGGGGACATCGAGTAGTTCTACTTTTAGTGATTCGGGTAGTAGTTCTGCCGATAGGGATGAGAGGGTACGATTAGATGAACCCATGGCAAAAAATAGAAGGGTAGAGTCCCCGATCTCTAGTAATAACGTGGAGGATGTTAATGAAGTTAACCCTCCCGACGATGACTGGGTGGTTGAAGGCGTTAAGATTGTGTATTCTAAATATAGGAAAACTGCCTCCCTTAAAGTATTAGTTGATATTCAGGACATTGTAGATTCTTTTGTTCCCGATGGTGCTTTCTTGTTACACCGATGTTTGCCCACCGACTGAGTATTTCACGGTCAAGTGTCTTCCATATTGGATTTCTTTTTTATGTTTGCCCGTGTTATGAAGGATTTTTGCATTGTAGTTCCTTTTGATAATTTTTGTTTGGACATTCTGTGTTTTTTAAATGTTGCACCTACCCAACTTCATCCTAATAGTTGGGCATACATTAGGGCGTTCTAATTTGTATGTTCTGCTTTAGCCATTACTCCTACTATTCCTCTATTCTTTTCTCATTATTTGACCCGACCCGGCAGAAAGGTAGGATGGTTATCACTGGTCAGTCAATCAAGAAACCGTCTGTTTAATCCGTACTTGTCCTCTTACAAACATTTTAAGGATACCTTCATTAAAATTTCTTTTGGAGAGAAGGGTCGGGGGTATGTATTTGATGGGGAGGGGCCAAAATTTCCCCTATATTGGACCAGGTCCCCTGCTCGCATTGTTTCTCGGCCGCGATCATAATTATCGGCAGAGGATACCTCAGCGCTCTCTGTGCTTGATAGCCTTCCTAGGGATATCCTTGCCCAAGAAATTCTCAACACCTAGTGGTGTAAAGACCTGAGCAGCGCAACATTCGGTACATTTTTCTTTTTTGCTTGACAATTTTGCTTCGAGGCGTTTGCTGACTTTGTTTTTTTGTGTAGATATTCTCGTCGCCCGTACTCCCGCCATGAACAAGGTTTTCAAAGATTTGATGTCGTCCGTGCCGACTGGGGAGGACAGTAAGCAGCCTCCAAAAGACAAAGGGAAATTTGTTGAAAAGAAGATAATAATTCTGGAGAGGGTTGAACCATTGGCAGTCGTACCTCCATCTCCAATCCGTCCTCTTGGCCCCAGATCTTAAGAAAAAGTCGAAACGCAGCTCTGACCAGTCATCATCTCAACGGTCGCCCAAATGCTTGAAAGAGGTGGCCACTGATCAGGAAAAGACTTTTACCTTCAAAATTTGGAACAAGAAAATTATGGTAGTTGATCGTGTCGTTCTCGGGCTGAACGACTATGAAAAGAATCAGTTTGTTTCCTCCTTCTGTAAAGAATTAAGGGATGCTTTGCTAAAAGTAAACGCCTGCGTTCTGTTACTATACCGGGTTGTGGGAGAGGAATTGCTGAAAGATGATATGATAACTGTTTATAATCTGAAGAGCGAACTAGCCGAGGCTTCCTCGTCATTGAAAAATTTGAAGTTGGAAAATGAGAAGGCTAAAGGGGAAATATCAAGTCTAAGAAAGTTGGTGGAAGATTTGGTGGTGAGAACCGTTTCCTCAAAGAGGGGTGTTCAGTGGCCGAAGATAAGGAGAAGGTTGTCACTCGTCGAGTGGAAAATTTAAGCGAAGATGTTGTAGACTTGGGCGAGAAAGTCACCAAGCTGACCCTGGACCTGGAGAAGGAGCAGATACTCCGGAAGAAGCTGAGAAAGACTGCTCGAGTTCAAAGGATTTGTCATCAAGCAACATGATCTTGAATTTAAGCGCGTAGTAAGGCAGGTTGCTTTTTGCTACCATGTCCCGGTTGATGAGGGGAAGTTTGATAACTAAAAAGATATCTATTGGGGTGAGCTGGTTTCGGCGATGGATGTACCTAACGAGGATGAAGAGGAAGAAGAGGAGGAGGCTGGCGGAGCAGTGAGGATAGGCAGGGATTTGTTGGCCCCTGAAGTGATAGTTTCTTATTAGGAACCTCTTGCCTTTATAAGCTTTATCTTTTTGGTGGCTTGTATTCGGCCATATACTTCATTGTGAATAGTATGCTTTTGTTGATTTTGATTTGTATATAAACACTAAAGGTATTGACTGTTTTATAAAGCATTATGGTTTTTATTCGCCATTATTGACTAGTATATTAACTTGGTAATTACCTCTCACATATTATTCGTGGTCGGTCACATGAGTTTTGACGTGTCATAGTTGACGTACTTCGTATGAGACTTTTTTATGTTCTTTTCGGTCAAATGTTTAGATACGTTGTGTAGTTTGATTAGGCGATGTATATACCTCACGGTCGGCTTACGTGAGGTGTGAGCGGGGTTCTTTGTTGAAAGCTGATAGATTACACACCTCATGGTCGGCTCACATGAGGTTTGAGTGGCATTCTTTATTGAAAGCTGATAGATTACACACCTCACGGTCGGCTCACATGAGGTGTGGATGGCTTTCTTGGTTGAAAGCTGATAGATTAGACACCTCACGATTGACTTACGTGAAGTGTGGATGGCTTTCTTGGTTGAGAGCTGATAGATTAGACACCTCAAGGTCGACGCACATGAGGTGTGGATGGCTTTCTTGGTTGAAAGCTGATAGATTATACACATCACAGTCAGCTCACGTGAGGTGTGGGTGGCTTTCTTGGTTGAAAGCTGATAGATTAGACACCTCACGATCGGCTCATGTGAGCTGTGGGTGACTTTCTTGGTTGAAAGCTGATAGATTATACACCTCACGGTTGGCTGATGTGAGGTGTGAGTTCTGCAAAAGATGTAAAATCACCAAAGACACAATAATAATAAATTGTAATTTATTAATCACAGTGTCTCGTTAAAACCTCCTCAACCAAAACCCTCCTTAGGGAAAAAATGTCGTAGGTATGAAAGAGTACATTAGGTTACATGAAACTTAACTGAAATAGAACTTGAGATGATTGGCATTCTAGGTGTTCCAAATCTGTTTGCCATCCAAGTTTTTGTCAGTACTTGCTTAATACTTTTGTTTTCGTTCTCTGTCATGTTCCCTCCCAAGCGGGTATTTTTATTTTCCCTCCTAATTGCCATTCTGTCACATCACCCTTTGGTTCCATCCAGACTTCATCGTTGACTCTAGGGTAAAGGTCTGTTAACGCCACCATTCTTTGATTGACATTTCTTTTTGTCGTCGTCTCAGTCGATGTTAACCTCAGGCTAGCTACATAGCATTCTCGTGTCGTTCTCTGATCGGCATAGACGGTCGCCACTCCTCCCCTTTCTGATGGAAACTTCATGGTGAGGTGTGGGGTGGATACTATAACGCCTAACTTGTTCAGGGACGGTCATCCTAATAGCGCATTGTAGGATGTGTTAACATCTACTATTATATATCTGACAGAGATGATCTTCTGCGCTTGGTCGGGTTCACCGAATTTGGTATGCAGGTCAATATACCCTTTGGTATCTACTCTTTCTCTTGAAAATCCCACTATTTGTTCATCTACGGGGATTATCTCATTCTCCTCCTGCCTTATCTTCTTAAAATTTCTCTAGTAGAGGTCGTCTTTCCTCAGGGCTTCTATTTCTTTGTTCGTGACTTCTCCCTCTATGGCTTCTTCCTCTAAGGTATCTCCTTTTAAGGCTTCTGTCTTAGTGTCGTCCGTACTGTTTGCCGACCACCTCTTGCTACAAATTTCTACAAGTGCCCTGCTTGTATCAGTGCTTCAATTTTATCTTTGAGGGTTGTACATTCTCCGGTTCTGTGGATGTGATTTCGATGATATCGACAGTATTTAGTTTGATCGCCGTTTGTAGGAAAGAGGCATCTACGAGGCTCTGGAATCAATTCAGTGTTTAAGGCTTCCTCCAAAATTTGAGCCCGACCGATAGTAAGAGGTGTGTATCTTAGGGTGCCTCCCTGTATTTTAGGGGGTTTTGGTCTCGCTCTTGATCATTTCGCCTTCCTTGACTTCGTTCGACTTTGGCAAATTCTCGCAGTTCCTCGACCTGCATGTATTGAGTAGCTCTACACCTTAGGTCGTCTACACTAGCTGCAGTTCCTCGGCCTGCATGTATTGAGTAGCTCTACACCTTAGGTCGTCTATACTAGTTGGGGGCTGCATTGTTAGGCTATCCGCAAAAGGTCCGGGTCGAAGTGCAGTGGTCAGCCGGTCCATGGCCAACTCATGAATTAATCCTCAAATTATTAAGGAGACCTTAGTAAATCTGGCCATAAACGCCTTCAAGGATTCTCCCTTCTCTTGCCGGATGTTCACGAGTGCTACAGATGTCATCTGATGCGGCTTACTGGTTGCAAAGTAAGCTAAGAATTTGTCTTTTAGGGTTGCAAAGGAGTCTATTGACCCTAGGGGCAATCGGGTAAACCAACTGAGCGCAGCGCCTTTAAGAGAGGTCGGAAAGACTTTGTAGTATATGTGTCCGTCTGTTGTAAATAGGGTTAATTGAAAAACATAGCCGTCAATGTGTTCATCTAGATCAGTGGAGTCGTCATATCGATCCGGTACGGGATTGCTCCGGTTGCTAGGTAGTTTCGTTGCCAAAATCTTGTCTGTGAAAGGGGGATTGTCCGGACGAGTAGTCCACGATCGGGTGTGACATGGTTTCCCGTTCCTCATGCCAAGAACTTTCTTTCCATCTTTCATTCTCGGGTTCTTCTCCTCGGCCGTCCTGCCGAGAGTCCTCTTATTCCATATGAACATCTTTGTTGCTTCTTTCGTGCTTTACTCTTTCAAGTTTCTGCCGTAATCTTTCGTTTTCTTCTCAGAGGGCATTGAATGCGTCAGTGTGGCGTAATCGGTCCTCCTCCGTAACTTCCTGATCATTTCTAGTTCTTTTCTCATCTCGGCCAGTACGGGTGAAGAGCTTTATTCGTTGTTGTTCTGCTGATTCCGAGTAGTCACTATCGTTGCTAAGCCAATCACAACCCCACGGTGGGCATTAAAATGTTCTCGCAAGAGACCAGTTGGCTCCAGCAACAACAATGTCTTTCTGTCTCTATCTGTTCTTGCTTGATCGCTCCTTCCTTACTGTTCTGATGCTTCCAAATCCACCATCCATGGAGGGGGGTCCTGTATGCACTCCGACGCTTAAGTTAGAATTAGGTGGAGAGTGCAAATAATTTAGGTCAGAGTTTAAAAGTACCTTTTGTGAGGTGTTATGGAATATTCGGTTGTGATTTGTACTTACCTATGATATCTTTCGATATGATATCTTTCGATTATGATGAAACTACCACCACGTGCCACACATTCACTCATTTAGTAAGATAGTTATTTAAAGTTACAAACTTAACGATAAGGTCTCGACCGAGAAGCTTATCTCGGTCATTATTTTGTAGATTATCAAATTCAGGTTCAAATTGAGAAGATTCAGGAAGGCATTGCTAAAAAAAAGTCATATAAAACGTGTATATGGGGTCTGATCCATATGAACATCATCCTTTAGCAAAATATATATATATATATATATATATATATATATATATATATATATATATATATATATATA
>Ga0099824_1002800_pt1 | contig 25535 bp, 10 predicted proteins | sample SiratrowhiteBW_FD_76837 | JGI IMG/M metagenome (GOLD analysis project Ga0099824, IMG submission 76837) | Root nodule microbial communities of legume samples collected from California, USA - Siratro white BW | ecosystem: Host-associated > Plants > Roots > Nodule | place: USA: California...
AATATATAAAATATATATATATATATATATATATATATATATATATATATATATATATATATATATATATATATATATATATATATATTTCGGACCTAGTAATTAATTTAACCTGATAAATAATGTTAAAGTTTATGGTTAATAAAGTTTAAGTTTTAGGTCCACTAACAAAAAATATTTATCATTATTTTCTAAAAAAAGACAAATAAAAGTTTAAAATATAGTTTTCTTGTCCAAAAATGAAATAAACAAATACTTTACATTTCATTGTGATTAAGATGGTTGGAAAAATTAAATTAGTTCAACTATATAATTCGAGCTAGTGTTTGTTTGTGAAAATTTGACGAAAAGTACTTATAAGTAAATAATTTCATTTTGAAAAGAAAATCAAATTTTATGAGAAAAATGGATATGTGAAACTGAAAGAAAATAAATTGTTGAAAAATAATCATAAACTACAAATATTTCATGTTCACCAAAACAGTTTACTTTTCAGATTTATTTACCAATTTTAGCTATTATTCGAAACAAATACCTGAAATTATCGAAAGCATTAAAAAAAATGTCTTACCACAGTTTCTTTGTATCCTTTACCCTTTATGTCCATAAATCATTACACCGTTAAAAAAAAACTTGATTCGTCCACCAACGGTTAGAAATACAAAAGAAAACAAAAAATGGCGCCAAAAGCAGAAAATACATGTAAAATGAACGGTCACGCATAAAAGTTGAAGATAACAACATAATAAAGCCAACAATACTCTCATCCAAACCCATCTACACAAAGTCTAATCTCAAAATTATAAAAATATTATTAATTTAATTAATTTTTTAAAATATACTACATTCGTTCTCATTATTAATGATTTTTAACGTTTTATTCTAAATATTTATACGTTAGACAAAGTTAATATTTTATAGAGATTACAAAGCTTTTACATTAAATGCCACATGGAGTAACTAAAAAGTTGTTTAACCTTTATACAAACTTACTATGAAAAAAAATTAAAAATGAGAAATTATTAAAAATATTTTTTTTCTATACTTTCTAAAAGCATATTTATATTATATAACTAGTTTTAACCAATGAAAAAATTATTTTATTTTTCTATTTTTACATTTTTATACAAGAGTTATGATATGCTCAAAGTGTATGCACTTACAAAAATGTGTTGTTTAAACAACACTTACATGACATGTTAATGCATCATGGTGAGGAATAAAGGGTCATAAACCTTCTCTGCAGGGAATCTTTTCTTTTGCTTTTCTTTGTGAAGATATATTGCTTCACTTTATGACCGTAACAAAAGAGAAGAAAAATGGATGAAAACTATGTACATTCATTAATTAATTATGAACGGTTGGTTTGTGAATTGGTGCAGAGTGTGAATTTTGGCATTTCCATTTCACAACCCGTGCTCCCTCTTTGTCTTGGTGTGTGCAGAGCAACAGTGACACCTAGAAAACCGTTTCTATGTGGTCTGCAAATTTTGGAGATTTGTTATAGATGAGTTTCTCAACATATGGCAGAAAAAAAATTGATTTTATTCAATTGGGTCGACTGTGCAAGTTCTTAAGGTAATTAAGACCTTTCTTCGTTCTATTTTTGTTGCTGTGTGTTTGTTTCATTTACTTGTTCTTCACATTTTGAATTTGGCTAAAAAAATGAGATGTTATGAAATATTTTCAGATTTTAGCAACGGCTTAGTTGGTTTTGGATGACTCAATGGGAGTTTTGGAATAATCAGATTTTCTTGATTTGGATTCAAACATGATTGCTACTGTATTCTAAATACTGCTACAGTGGTTACTTTGTTGCGGTAAACTTTTTTTGTTTTTGAAAGATACCGGTTAGTTCTAACAAAATAATGTAGCGATCGTTTGTCTTCAAATCCTATTACGAATCCTAGCTCTGGATTAATCAGAATGTCAATTTTTAATTTAAGTGTGGAAGTACATGCAAGACCCCTTCCCAAAATTATGAGTACGTAAAGCAGTTGAAACCGATTAATTGACATTCTGATTAAGATCGAGAAGAACATGAGCTAGGATTCGCAATGAACTATCGGGACATTTTCGTTGTTGAAGCTAACCGGTATCTTGCAATAAGATTTTCTAATGTTGAGTTATATCATAGCTGAACCTTTTTACTTGGATGTTTCTATTCCACCTTCAGCATTTTCCCTTTTAGTTCATTACTCCATGAAATAGTGAATTTTGTTAAACAGTTTGCAGAAATTTTGCTCTGAATTAAAGATTGTAATAGACCATTTTTTCAATTCAACATATTCTTGCCACTTTCTTATGCATGTCTTATTGGAATTGCACAGAACCTGCCTGTGGATGTGAAGGAGAACCAAGCTTCAGGTCTGACAAGAGTGTAATCTAGATCACATTAAAATATAACAAAATCTCCTTTGTCTGTGATGGGAAATAGGCTTCATCGTTCGGTGCTTCTGGTTTTGGTAACACTTTTACTTTCAATCTTTCACTCGGAGCCACTCCAATCCTCTCACTCTCAGACCCTCCTAAGAATTCAACAGCTATTGAACTTTCCAGCTGTTTTAAGCAGCTGGAACAACAACACAGACTTTTGCAGCACAGATTCAACATCTTCTCTTACTGTTGTTTGCTATGATGGCACCATAACCCAGCTGCACATAGTTGGTGAAACAAGAGCTCAACTTCTCCCTAAAAATTTCTCAATAAATTCCTTTTTCACAACACTGGTTAGGCTTCCCAGTCTGAAAGTCCTCACTTTGGTTTCTCTTGGCATATGGGGTCCATTGCCTGGTAAGATTGCTCATTTGTCATCACTGGAAATTTTCAATGCCAGTTCAAATTTCCTATATGGTTCCATCCCTCCAGAGTTCTCACTACTGTCACATCTCCAAACACTCATTCTAGATGGCAACATGTTTTCTGGTCGTCTTCCTGAATGGCTTGATTCCTTTCCAGCCTTAACTGTGTTAAGTTTGAAAAACAACTTGTTCAATGGTTCACTTCCGGATTCGCTGAGTAGCTTGGAGAATATGAGAATTCTTTCACTTTCTCATAACCACTTTTATGGACCAGTGCCTGATTTGCGTCGGTTGACGAATCTCCAAGTGCTGGAATTGGAGGATAATGCTTTTGGATCCAAGTTTCCCCTGCTTGGTGACAAACTGGTTACTCTAGTACTAAGAAACAACAAGTTCAGATCTAGCATCCCTGATGAAATGAGCTCATGTTATCAACTTGAGAGACTTGACATCTCAGCAAACACATTTGTTGGACCATTCCAACCAGCACTAATGTCACTTCCTTCTATTACTTATCTCAACATTTCTGGGAACAAATTAACAGGAATGCTTTTGGAGAATCTGTCTTGCAATCCTGGACTTGAAACAGTGGATTTATCTTCAAATCTTTTGACTGGGATCTTACCAAAATGTTTAATGTCAAATGCCATTGATAGGACTGTCATTTATGCTGGAAATTGTCTAGAAGAGACAAATCAAAATCAGCATGCACTTCCCTTTTGCCGCACTGAAGCCATAGCTGTGGGAGTAGTACCTGAGGGAAAGAAGCACAAAGGAGTATCTAAGGAAGTTCTCTCCCTTGGGATAGTGTGTGGAACTTTTGGAGGAGTAGCAATTGTTGCACTTCTTCTTTTTATTATCAGAAGAGGAAATGTCAAAAGAAAAAGCAAGAATCCTCCTACAAAATTAATATCAGAGAATGCAGCTTCAGGATACACCTCTAAGTTACTCTCTGATGCAAGTAACTCCCTCACTCTGAATGCTTACATTTGTATGTGTGTGAACACAGGCACATTCCTTATACATTTTTTGCATTTTTCAACTTGCAGAGTATTTTGAAAAATCTCACGTGCAATTGTTAATTGGTGCCATGAATTATTGGACTCTGCTCTCTAGGCTATATATAGCTTACTATAATGGGGAATAGGAATTTTGTGTAGACAAAGTACTGAAGTTATATTATCACCATAACAGATAACAATATGAAGGAAATTGGGTAATTCAGTTTAGACTTTAGATGCTTGAGTTTTATTCAATTCTGGCCTCAAATGAGAATATAAAATTGCATCTTGTTTTTGTCCTTGTGTGGCATCCTTGAGCCTTTGATATACAAAATGTCAGAAATCCACCAGTAACAAATATTAGAAGATTAGGATGATAAGAATTTAGAAGAGGGCATATGGAATATTAATTATTATTTTTAGTTCTGAAATGCATTCATTAATGGAATATAGCAGACAATTAAACTCTAGTTATGAATAGAAAAGAAAACTACATATACCAGGACTTTAAAAAAAGAGAAAAACAAACGTTTATTTGCATCATACAGAACAATTAAATTTGATTCATAAATTCCTTTCTATCCTTGCATATTAAAGGTAGATGACATCTATTTATTTTCCCTATACTAAAGGGTATATATCTCAAACAATGAAGTTCGGAACAGCTGATCTGCCTCCTTATCGAGCTTTCTCAATGCATGAGATTATAGCGGCCACGAACAACTTTGACCCGGCTTGCTTTATGGGTGAAGGTTCACAGGGAAAGGTACGTCACTTGTTTTAATTATAATGTCTATGTTGATTATATAATATTATTCCTTTGAGCCATAAGATTTAGGAAATATGCTCTTTCATTGCACTCATGGTTTTTGATGAATTAAGATGGAAAAAGGGTTTCTTCATCAATTACAGTATAAGCACTTAAGTTTAAAATTGAAGATGTGTATGATAATGACTAATGGACCTGTATAAGTTCTTTCTTGCTCTTCATAAGCTTATTGAATTAAGCGTAATGATGCAAGTTCTCATGCAAAACAGCTCTTTTTAGATAAGCACTTCAATAACCTATTTACCCTAGTATTCCTTAAATCTAGAAGGTTGTTATGCCATATTGAATGAATCTGTTTGTTAGCTTAAAATGTTATGACACATTGCTTTCTTGATAAATATGCAGCGGCTAATACATGTTCATGTCATAATATGCCCATCAGCTTGCATGAGGAAAGTAATTTGATTTGTGTTTCATCTTAAATATTTTTTTTTCTTATGGGATTCAGATGCACAGAGGTCAACTAAAGAATGGTTTACTTGTTGCCATTAGAAGTGTAAAAGTCACCAAAAGCTACAGCACTCAAGATTTTATGCATAACATAGAGCAGATATTCAAATACAGGCATCGTCATTTAGTCAGTGTTCTTGGACACTGCTTTGAATGTTATTTGGATGATTCAAGTGTCAGCAGCATATTTATTGTCTTTGAGTATGTACCAAATGGCACACTCAAGAGCTGGATCTCAGGTGATTCATACAAACTTGTATTATTCCAACAAGAAATAGAAAGGAATGGATATGGAAGTTTCTCAGGATGAAGTTCTATTAGTAAAATATCTATATATGACTTTCATGAAGTTCTAAATTTGTATCAAATGAGCCAATAACAAAAAGTTTTTTTCTTGTTAAACCATTTATTTATTTTGGTCACAATGGAAGATTGAGACAGTAATGACATTTCTCACAATCTCCACTTTAACATGTTATGTGGCAGATAGGCACTATAGAAAATCCCTGACATGGACGCAACGTATAGAAGCTGCTATTGGAGTAGCAAAGGGCATCCAATATTTGCATACAGGAATTGTACCTGGTGTATATTCAAACAATCTCAAAATCACAGATGTTTTACTTGACCAAAATTTTGTTGCAAAAATCAAAAGTTATGACCAGCCTTTGTTATCTCTCATGAGGAAGGTATGCATTATTTTGTGTTCTTTTCGGACAAAAAATAAATCATGTTTTACCATTAAGTTTGGTCTTTTATTTTGTTTGATAAAATTGAGTTCAGTTAGTATTCACCCGTGGTAATTCTTTCAGGTTGGGCAAGGTAATCCTTCTAGAGAATTCAAAAGTCCTAGCGCTAACAAAAAGTGAGTGAGGGAAATTTAACTTGTTTTTGAGCTACATGTACTCAGCTTCTGTTAATGGAAAAGAGGATTCATCATGTTGTAATTTTTCTCGTGCATGAAAAAATTTATATTGTGATACTGATATGAAAATAATTATGAAAGACATTGATTTAAAACATGCTGTGGTTTTGCAGTGTAGAACAGGAAGACATGTCTGATGTCTATGACTTTGGAGTAATCCTGCTGGAACTCATTCTAGGGAGGACAATAAAATCAAGGAATGTGGACACTTTAAAGGATCTGGTAATGAAAGAGATTTTGGTTAATTCAATATTTTCCAGTTTTATTTTCTTTTTAAACCCTTTGATTATTCAAAAATTAGAGAACTTTGGTCTGATCCAGCAGACATCCTGGTAAGGATGAATCTGATGCAAAGTCAGGGTGTTTAGCACTAGAGAAAAATAGGTTTTTTTATAGTAGTACTATGAAACAGCCGTCAAACGAAAAGGTAGCCTATTTCCATATAATCTCAGACAGATATTAATCAAATGTAAAGGGAAAAAAATGCAAACCAAGCAAGGAGGAACATTTGTTAATATGACTTATTTTAATGTTTTCTCTTTCTCAGTACATGAGGATTAAAAGTACAATTAAGTTAGTAGTTTTCACTAACTTGCACTTTTATGATCTTGTTTCCACCTTGAATCATGAGATAGTTGCAAGCAAGCATAACAGGTGATGGTGAAGCTAGGAGGAGCATTATAGATCCAGCAGTTGGCAAGGTGTGCTTAGATCAATAATTGAAGACAATGATGGAAGTTTGTGTGAGGTGCCTAGTGAAAGAGGCAGCAGAGAGACCCTCTATTGAGGATGTTTTGTGGAATCTGCAGTTTGCAGCTCAAGTCCAAGATGCATGGATTGGAGAGTCTCAAAGTAGTAGTGATGGCTCACCCATCTCACCTTTAGCATCTATACGAATGACCTTCCATTAGTGTCAATACAAAGGTTTTCACCTTTTTGTTTTGATATGTATGCCTCAAAGGTTAATGTTTAGTTGTTTACAGAAGGTGACTTTGCAGTTTACAGCATCAGAAGAGTGTAAGTTCTTGTTGTAACCTTTTTCCCCTGAAATACCTGAATGTTCTAAAGAAAAGAAAAATTACTATTTGTCGTGACTTTTTGCTCTGGAACTGAAGGAAATGAAATCACATTCATGAAATGTTGTTCAAGGTAAAAAAAAAACAAAAAATTTAAAATAATCTTAAACTGTTTTCTTCTCTCCTAAATAATCCCAAAGATAGAAAAGCTATAAGCAGATGCTAAATATTAAAGTACCCTTCAAATTGATTTTTAAATTTTATTATATGCCATTTTAGAGACTAAAAGTAATAGATATTTAATATTGAGAGATTACTTATATAATTTTATTATTTTAAAGACTACTCAAAGACAGGGTAATGGGTCGTTTATTGAAAGTAATATCAACAATACTGAAACAATTGTATCATGATTCATGACCATGCATGTTAAGGGGACATATGATTGGCACAAATATAATAACTACTTAATTGTGAGTAAAACTGCATTGATATTCGTTGATTTCAAACTCTTTTCTTTTGGGAACATTAATATTAAAAATTTGTTGTTAAATTTAGAAGTATTATTCATAAGAAGAGGTTCTACAACAAAAAAGAATTTTATGGCTACATGTGAAGACATGACATAGATAACACTAGACGATTTATGATCTATTAAACGGACGGTTAAGTTCTTAAATAATTTGTTGATACACTAAATAATCTATGACTTGTTAGACAATATGACGAATATAGAATCATGTAGAGTTTATATTGTTATGTTTGAATGATAACAATAATTAATTGAATGATTTTTTGTTCTAACAATGATTTGTGTAGTTGTAATATATAATAGACTTTCTAAGCATCTAATAGTTTGTTCATGTTAGATGGTGTGATGAACGCGTTTAACAAGTTTATTTAAAATAATTAATTGTAAAAAACAAAATTATATATATATATATATGTTAAAAGCACTTTCAATTAAAGAAAGATTATATCTGAAAATATTATCTGCAAAGTTTTATGGAACAACAACATATTAATAGTATCTTGATTCTCTTCTTCAGAATTATCTTGCTTAAACAGATTTTAATCGATTGTGATATATTACAAATATTTTTAAACAAAAACAAGTTGAATAAATGAAAATCTCACAAGTACTCTATTCAACCATGTTTTTTTTTTTTAATATCTCTGAAATCCATATTTTTCTCAACAAATTTCGTTAAATTAAATCTTGCAAATATCTTTTTAATATATTGTGAATATCTGTGAATCTCTCATAACAGAAACAATTTGAATAAATTGAAAATTTCAAATACTTTGTTTCAGTATCACGATTTACATATAATGAAGGGATTTTTTAATTATGTTTTGATTTGTTCTTACTAACCCATATTGCAAATACTTTCGAATTAGTTTCTTAAACAGATTCAAAGCAGAAACAAAATTGAAATATTGCAAATCCAAGCTTTCTATTTTGAGAATTTATCACCAAAAAGATGAAGATATGAAGATGTTATAAAATCCAAAATTAGTTAACTCACGTATCAAAGAACAGATTCAAAAAGCTATATGAAGTGATTGAAGGTGAATAAAAAATATAATACCAAGTTAAGCTATTCAAGTATTTTGCTAAAAATAGAAGAGCTGCAATGAGTGTCTAATCTAGCTATTAAAGCTTTTAGTCTATTAGGTTTACTATTGTAATTCTTCACATTATGAAGTTATACCCTGGTGAGTTTTCTTTATTCTTTCTTTGAAAGTGATCTTTGTTTTCTTTAACGTTCTTAATATCAGGAGGAGGTTAAAAAGATGTAGCCTGGAGAAATATGAATACTCGTTGTAACCTAGAGAACACTACTAGAATCCGGGCTAGAAGCGATGCGTGTGCCCGTCGTTTGTTTGCCGACCAGCAGTAGGGGGTCTCGGCCCCCCAAAGGCACGTGCCATTGGTGATCCTCGTAGGGTGAATCAGCCTTGCGAGACGCCTTGAAGCGCAATTCCCATCGAGCGACGGGTAGAATCCTTTGCAGACGACTTAAATACGCGACGGGGTATTGTAAGTGACAGATTGGCCTTGCTGCCACGATCCACTAAGATTCAACCCTTGTCGCTTTGATTCGTCTCTCCCTTCCCTTATCTTCACAAAATATTATTCTTCAACCTCATTATGTTTTCACACCCCTAACCCGTACCAAATTATTCGCTTAAATAGTAACTGAAATTAGTGACTGAAAAATTCGATCACTATCGGTGATCGAATCAATGACCGAAAAAATTGGTCACTATTCGTGACCAAATCAATGACCGAAAATTTCAGTCACAAATTTGGTCACTGATTATCAGTTAGTGATTCGGTCATTGATTCAGTCACTCATTTTGGTCACTAATTAGTCGTGCATGGGAAGAAGCATCCCAATCAGCATTTGGTACAGGAGTGTCTCCACCTGATAATTACAACTTTGGTGTAAAGTTATTGGAATTAACAAAGACAAGGTGTATGGACTTGGATCTAAGTCAATCAATGCAATTGGGAGACAACTCTATCAGGATTCAACATCTTCATCTGTGCAGGTCATGAAGGAGGAGATTGAACAATTAAAAAACAAGTTACTTGTAGTTGAAACTGAAAGGGATGAACTTTGTGAAAGAATGGTCAATAGTGAGAGAAAAATTGAGAAAAATAATAAACAAATTGAGCAAAATAACAAAATGTTTCATCTCTTGATGGAAAAGATGGATTTTAAACCTCCTGAAATATAAATTGAACTTTATGTGCCCTTAAAATTGATCTTTTTAACACTATTGTATTGTGTGTATTGAATCTTAGTTATGTAACGTTACTATAAACTTTTTTGGATGATTGACTTGAAGGATATGAAAATTTGATCTTTTTATTACTATTGTATTGTTTGCAATGAATCCTAAATCTTAATTATGTATTGTTTGCATTGAATCTTAAATCTTAATTATGTATTGTTTGCATTAAACTTCTTTACATGATTGACTAAAGAAAAATTATCACTAGTAGTGGAAGTGAGACCGCTCGTTGTAACCTAGAGATGTAAGAATACTTGTTGTAACCAAGTGTGTTAGTTAGTGAAAGCTCTTAAGTAGTTGCTTAAAGGGACTGGATGTAGCTTGAGTTTGGGTTAACCAAGATAAGTTTTTGGGTGTTGATCTCTCATTACTCTTGTTGCTCATGTTTTGATGTTTTCTCTATTCTTCTTCTTAGATGATATGTTAGATGATTTATTTAGACAATTTTACTAGACGATCTAATCAGATGGTCTATTAAATAGTATATCTTTATTCGCTGTGAAAAAGATTTCATGCTCGGTTTAACTCCCATCCCTTTTGTAGCCAGTTAAAGCTACATTTGGTATCAAAACTAACCTCTAGGGGTAGTTCTTAATAGGACAAAAGGATACAATCCCGATAGACTGTTTAGATGTTGAAGGTCAAGTTGTTTAAGTGATCATAAATAGTTGTCCAAAACAAATATATCTTTTCCCCCACACTATCAGTTGTTGTGGTTGAACAACAACCATCTACTATAATCTACATTTGATATCATCATGTAGATCATGTTATAAAACTTGTTGTAAAGCTGTCGTGGAGCTTCCGTAGCAGTTAGATGAGAGGAAAAACATCCTTAAATTAGAAAGTTGATCAAGTGGTTGTTTCTTTCGTTGAGTTGATGAGAAAGTTGTTTCAACGACCTACCTTTAACATAGTTGTCCTAGAACCTTAATCATCCACCATAGTAATGATGATTTCTTTCTAGGATCCCTTTTTTATTATGTTAAAAAAAGGGGAGAGTGTCATAAGCTTAGTTTAGGGAGAAGCTTATAACATTTAAGTCGTTTTGGTTAAGGAGAGAAGTGATTTCTCTAAGGTTTTGTTTGCTCACAAAAAGAGTCTGTTAAAAAAAATGTTTGTTCACAAAACATATACATGCTTTGTTGTGATATCTTTCTTTGCATATTACCTTTGATATGATTTTATATTCTTATAGATTATGTGTACTTATAGTTTTCTATCATAACATAAAAGGGGGTGTCGCAACCAGGGACATGACGGGGACAACGAACAAAATAAAATTCTCTTTTTTTAAACAGAAGAGTCGCCACCATAGTTTATTATGGAAAAACTATGGAAAACCAAAAAAATTGATAAAGCAAGTTTGCGAAAACCAGATTTCGGTTCCGGGAGTCGATTACGTGTGGGGAAAGTATTAGCACCCCTACAACGCCCGTCCTAAGATGGTACCTTTAATTAAAGGAGTAAAATAAGTGTGATTTTGTAAAATGTTGATTTTCCCAAAGAAAAAAAAAGACAAAAATACAAATAAAAACAAAGAAAAATATTTTTTATTTTGAGAAAGGGCCCGACAAGGTTTGACCTTGCTCCTACGTATCTCCATCAAGGGTGGAGAATCATGGTTACGTAGTTCTTTGGATAAGATTGTTTATCGGGTTAATATTTTATTTGTGACATTTTTGTCATTAATTTGTTATATTTGATATTAAAATGATTTATTTCCAAAGTTTCATATTAAATATCGCGTGACGCGTGTGGCCATTTGATATTTAAGAAACATTTGGAATAATAATATTAAATATTGTATGACGCGTATGGCCATTTGATATCTAGTATTATTAAATAAAAAATAATATTTTAAAATTTTATTTTCTAAAGTTTATTAAATATCGTATGACGCATGCTGCCATTTGATATTTAAAAACCTTTAGAATAATAATATTAAATCGTATGACGCGTGGGGCCATTTGATATCTAACATCATTAGAAAATATAATATCCCAAAATTTTATTTCCAAAGTTTTATATTAAATATCGTATGACGCGTGCGGCCATTTGATATTTAAAAAACATTTGAAATAATAATATTAAATAATGTATGACGTGTGTGGCCATTTGATATTTAACATTATTAGAAAACATAATATCCCAAAATTTTATTTCCAAAGTTTTATATTAAATATCGTGTGACGTGTGCGGTCATTTGATATGTAAAAAAACATTTGGAATGATAATATTAAATATCGTATGATGCGTGTGGTCATTTGATATTTAACATTATTAGAAAATATAATATCCCAAAATTTTATTTCCAAAGTTTTATATTAAATATCGTATGACGCATGCGGCCATTTGATATTTAAAAAATCTTAGAATAATAATATTAAATATCGTATGACGCGTGTGTCATTTGATATCTAACATTATTAGCAAATATAATATTCCAAAAATTTATTTATAAAATTTTAGTATGCCAATTTAATTTTATTAAAATAATAAAAATAATAATAATCATAACACAATAAAATAAAAAAATAAAACATGAAAGTTATAATAAACTTAAAATAAGGGAGTACATAAATAAAAAAGGTTATAGTTTTGGGCTGGTCCCAAAGGCCCAAAATCATTTTTTATTATTATTTTTAATTGGTGGTGCAATGGAAATGTGGGGGTACAAATAGTTTTTATTATTTTTTTTAGATTGGTGGTGCAATAGTAATGTGGGGGGTACGAATAGTTTTTATTTTTTTATTTTTTTGGTGGTGTAATGGTAATATGAGTGTGCGAATAGAATGACCCAACTCCTAAACCCTAAGCCACCACCACCTTAACCCTAAGCCACCATCACCTTTCTTCACCCATGATGAACCAAAAGCGGCAGCAGCGATGAGGAAGGAGCGGCGGCAGCGACGGCACGGTGCGGCAGCGGCGGCGTGAAAAAAATGGCAGTGACGGCGGAAGTCGTTTTGGGGCTGTTTTGGAGTGGTTTTGGATGTAATTTTTTTTGGCAAACATGATTGAATTTTGGTCTATTTTAGGGGCTGCTTTTAAGTGTTTGGATAGTGGAAACATAGTGCAGGGAGAAGGTGGTTTTGATCATAGTAGAGTGGTGCATGTAGAAGGTGGTGCATGGGGTGAAGTGTGTGCCCCTTTTTGTTTTTTATGTTTTAGCTTTATGAAGTGAATGCATGGTAGAACTTTGGAGTGCATAATACAAAACACAAGAGGAAAAACAATTTCGTAAAAGAAAACATACCTGTCTTGTTCTTCAAAAATAGTTGTCTTTCTAATTATTTCCTTTCAAAGTTACTTTGGCCTCTAATGCTTTTTTTCAAATGTATTTTTCTGTGTGCTCCTTTTTTCTTTCTCTTCCAGTTAGAAATGATTCATCAATCCTTTTTTTCTTCCTCCCCTCATATATATATCTTTTCTCTTTTTATTTTAAAATGAGAGTAATTCAGAGCAGTTATCACCATTTGACTTATTCTTTTTTTTTTCTTTTTTTAATTATCATTTATTATTAAAGATGAATATACCCATGAATGTGGGATTAAGCCATTTGAAAATGATCGTATTTTGTTATTTATATTTTTTATTATTATGAAGTGGAGAACGTGGGTGGTTTTGAGTAGTTTTAAAATTGATATTTTATATATTTTTTCAAATAATACGTGGAGTTAAGAGAGAGGGAGTTTAGAAAAAATTGACTTATTCTTTTTTTATTACTTTTATTATCTTAGAACGTGCAAATGAAGAAAATAGTTTGAACACAATCTTCTTTTTTTGTTATTTTTTATTATTATTTTTTCCTTATTTTTAGGTTCTGTTGCTTTATTTTATATTTTTATTTTTTTGTTATTTTTTATTATTAATTGTTATTTTAATTTGTAAAAAAATTAATAAATAAGTTAAACCTCTCTCCTTTTTTATTATTTTTTCATTTTTAAAATAAATCCTTAACTAATCAACTACATTTTATTCTTTTATTACTATTTTGTTTTTGTAAAATTTTTATTCTAATTAATATTTATCCGGACGAAATAAGGTGTTGATAGGGGGAGATTGTTGAGACTTTAGACGGTCTAAGACCCTTTAGATGGTCTATATTCCACCAGATACTTTGATGATAGTAGACCATCTATGAATTTTACAAAGTTTGATGATAACAAAATACTCTATGTGTTCTATTTGTATTAAATGTGATTTATATCATCTGAATGTGAAATGCTTTTAAGCTTTCTCTTATTCTTTAAGATTAACATGGAAGTAATTTTCTTCTCATTTTATCCAAAGAACCTTCATTAAGAGAGGAAATTTTGAATTCCTCAAGGAACTTGAAAAGTTAGAGAATTTTCTGAGTCTTCCACTACTTGATTTAAGATGCTTCCATCATTATTTGTACAAAGTAGCTTCTAATATGTTCTTCAAGAGATCTTTGATATTGACAAAGCGTTACAAGATCTTCCTTGAGAAATTGAAGAGGCTTATAATTCCTACAAGCATATACTGTGAAGGGCTTAAGGGTTGCGTCTGTCAGACAAAGTATACTTTTGCCTAGTCAAGCAAAAGCTTATTTCATTAAGTATACACACATGGGTCTGTACAAGTAAAAGCTTATCAAACATGTGCACAACACTTTCATCTGTCAAACAAAACATATTAAATAAAATTTGCATCTGTCCAGCCATACAACTTTCGTTTAATGGGCTAGATTATATATATTATGTTTGACATGATTTCATTAAACTTAGAACTATGTTTTATACTTAGTTGTTTAAGCACACAATCAAAACCAAACATATGGTTTATTGAACTTGGATCTAACAATTTAAAATAATGTTAAAATATGCTAGTTACTTCACCATTATTGATTCAATCATCCTATACGAATATTGTTTTAGCTAGAGTCCATGTGCAAAAAATTTTATCATATACAATCACTCAAGTTTAATCCATATTAATGCAACAATTTTCTCCTTTGCAACTTTCTTAAGTGCCTTATCCCCTAAACACATAATTATGATTTTTCTAACTTTGCTAATCATGTTAGTCTCCCCTTTTGAGACAATGATGCTACCAAGTTCATGTCCCCCTTTATTGCATCAATACATCCTTGTTATATCGAGATAACTTCCATCTTGATATTCCGTAATTTAAAGTCATTCTCATTAGAAAACTTCTCAATGTCAAACTTAGTGGCCATATCTTCAAACCTTGCTCTTTTTAACTTTCTTTCCCTTGTCACCAAGGATGGAACCAATTGTTGGGTTTGTTCAACAATAAAAATAAAAATACGAAAACAATAATGAAAGAAAGCACCTATATTATAATGGAATGTTCTATACATAAAGTATGTTTTCAATGTAATGTATATTGCATAAACATAGATTTCTCTATGTATAAAACTAAGGAAACAAAATAACAAATATATGCTAAGACAGTTAAGACAAAATACCATCTAATATAAGTAGATGGTAGATGGCTTAACTAATTTTAACACTATCAAATGCTTTCTAGTAAATAATATTTTGTGTTTTTCAACCGACAATCATGATTTAGAGTCAAAACAACACAATGTTAATATATTATTAAACAAAATATGAAGTAATATTCAAGGGCTACAACAAAATATGTAGGAGTTACAACCAGATTTGAATAATTTATTAATATCGTTCATGGTGTGGATTATGTCCATCAAAAGATTTATGAAGTTCAACATGTGTTTTATTTTACTATGTTCTTGCTATTTTTGTTTTCATTCACTTCTTTACTTGGATGACTATAATGAGCATACTTATTTTTTATACATTGTTAAATTTGTTGCATGTATATTATTTTCACACTCACATTTGATTAAACATTGGATTTATGTTTTTTCTTTCTAATGTTATAGAAGTTGTTTTTAAACACTACAAGTAATTAAACTATTATGAGAGTACAAATTAATTAAAAAAAACTATTTTACTTTTATATTTGTTAATTTAATGTGTAGTTCCTTTTTCATTTGTGAATCTTTTTATTATATATACTTTACTTTTTTAAATTGGTAAAGAAAAATTGAAAAAAAAATAATCTTTTTATTATATCACATCAATTAAATTAACTATAATTTTTTATTTATTTATCTTCTCTTTATATTTTTTCTTTCAAATTGGATAACCTTATTTTTTAATATTTTTCTCTTCCTTTATTTTCTTTTCTTTTCTTTTCTACTTTTCTACTTTTCTTTGTCTATCCAAACTAAACATTAATAAATAAGAAGGTTGTACTTTAACATAATATGTTTATGCAAATGATTTCTATAAGGGATCATTTGACAATCAACAAATTTTTACACCTATCTGACAATCATTGTTTTTACCTTTCCACCCTCATTTTTTTTCTTTTACAAACACAAAAGTTTATTTCTATAATGACTATGTCATCTCTAAAAGTGGGTTGTCAAATGGTTGGCAGAGTTGTCAAAATTTCATTTCCCTTTTATAATCTTGAAACTTGAGACTATATTCATCTTGAGGGATCTTAACATCAAAAACTTTCCCAATGCTAAGGTTGGAATGTTACAAGCATTATCAAGGCTAAGAAAAATTTTCTCTTTTTTTTTGTATACTTCAAAAGATTTATCCATTGTGAGGGAAATTCTAATGTATAAATTCTAAACATCGCATGAGTTGGTGAAACCATTCATGTAACATTCAATAATTTTCATATAATAGGAACTATAATGTATAGAAATTCTATAATAGACCTAAATATAAACATCCATACATTCATCATAGTATTTCAAAATATACTTCTCCATGAAAGATTTAATAGAAATATCTTCATATAATCACTAAGGAGTCACACCACCTGTTAAATCCTCTGCTCAAGTATAACACACGATCATCACATATTTAAAAACAAAACAAATATCACACCAAAAAAAAGGTAAGCTAGAGAGTTTTAAAATGTATAATCATAAATTAAATTTATATCTCAGTCAAACTCCAACACATCAAGCTTTCATAATTCATCTTATACATCACATTGCCATTATCACATCTCTAAAATAACTCATATCATACATACACTGACTTATATACAAAGACACTTGACTTTACTTTCGGATAACTTGTACGTTGAATAAGATTCAAAGGTTTGCACTTGTCATATGTCTCCCAACCATGAAACCCACACAACTATTAACCCAAAATGAGTCACATCACACTCATATGACAGGGTTAATCCATATGATCTGGTCCAATCGGTTCTTTTCCAGACTATGGCACAGTCATATGAATGTCCTTTGACTCTCACTTCCTGGATATCTTCATCTATATGATTCTAATATACTATTAAAGTCAGGATACCTCAATATTGATCAAATCCAAAAACAATGCACATCCTAAACAATCTCAACACGGATATTTCCTTTCCTAAAGATATTATATCGTGATCACACATAAGATCAATCAACAATATTTCATACAATAATTACTTTCAAAATTAGTTCTTAATGCAAAACACTTCAAAATCATTACACACATATATTAAATTTCACAATAAATATCATCACACACATATATGAAATCTCACAATCAATTCCTGCAAGAAAGTTTGAAACTAGTGACCACGTCACTCCCATTTCCAGGTCTTCTAACCTAGGGTTCTATTGAAAATTAAAACTAGCTTCTCTTACATAAATTCACAAAGAGCTCTAAAAGTCTAAGAATCTCAGAGATAGTCTAACTTGTACCACAAGATCCTGATCAACAATTAGAACACATTACTAGAATCCTGAATTAACAAAAATTAACCTCGATGATAGAAATACTACATGCAATCACAATATAGACTCCGATGACTAGAAAGACTTGGAAACTGACTCAGACAAAAAAGGAAGAAAATGAACTTACTCAATCTAAAATTTTGATTGGACAATTTTATTCTAATCGTCATCATGAGTCTAATAGCAGACTCAGATTGTCAATCTGATGACATATGAGATCAAAAATCTAAAAAGAAGATAAAGAACTTTAAAGGAAAGCAATTTTAAAGAGATGATTTTTATTTTATAAAAATAAAAATTGAATACTGATTATTTTTATTTATATAAATTTTTCTCCTTAATAACAAAATATTCAAGTATCATCTTGAAACTAAATTATAGATTTTAATAATCTTTTATTCTAATAAAACTATTACAATTCAAAAAAAAAAAAAAGAACTAATCTTAACAGTCCCGAGGCACTTTGAAAGCACCCGAAAGAAAGACAATAACAGCTAATTAATTATTATTCAATACCACATTTAATTAAACGCATTTTGACTTTGGCTAAAACGTATCAGTAGTTAAGAGTTCTGTGGTTCATACACTTTATTTAATGAGTTTAATTTTTAATACTTTTTAATCAATAATGCTGATAATGAAAATCAATAATAAAAATATGATATAAAAAATGTAATAAGATCATTATATGTTATTCCTAAAGAAAATGTACAACTAGGAAATCCCATATCTACAATTCCCTTTGTGTACAAATTTAGTGGTCAAGTATATTTTTTTTTTTAGTTTAAATGTTAATATCACACCTGGAGTACCATTACGAAGATATGGCAAAATTTAAAGAAGGCTTTTTCCATTATAGATTGTCCCAAAAGTAGAAAATCTAACCATTTCAAAACCTCTCATTCTTGATGACTTAAAATGGTCTCAATTAACTTTAATTCTATTGCTTAAAGATGAAAAGACTAAAGAAATTGAAAAAAAAAAAAAAAAGGATAATCTTGAATGAGTTTGTAGCCACGAGAAGCATACCACCCAACACGCGAAGAGCAACAAAGACTGCCTAGTTTTTGTGTTTTCCCCATAAAGACAACCTTTTCAAGTTTCACACAGCTACTCTTTCATCCTTACCTCAATATTATAAACATAAATCTAACAAACAGTAACAACAATTTCATCACATGCACGTGGTCCCTCACACACTCCCTCACCAGCAACCTCAAACGTCTTCTTTCTCAAACCACACTCACCTTGCCAACGCACTCACAAGACCAACGTGCTCTTCCCCTCCAATTCCACACTACCTATATAAGCATCAACATCACCCCATTGCCTTCTACTTTCTAATATTATAATATTCTAAATCCTAAATCCTAAAGTAACTATCAGAATGTCTGAATCACAGACTCGTAACGATAATGGTGGTGATGACAATGGTGCATCAGGAAGCAAACGCAGAGGTCCTGTTCTGAGACGTACCATGGCAACACAAACACAAGATGAAGCAACGGTGGGATCTTCACCTACCACACCATGTGGGGCTTGCAAGTTCTTGAGGAGGAAGTGCATTGGAGGGTGCATCTTTGCACCCCACTTTGGCACTGACCAAGGTGCAGCCAAGTTTGCGGCTGTGCACAAGGTGTTTGGGGCTAGCAATGTGTCAAAGCTCTTGTCCAACATTCCGGCCAACCGCCGCCATGAAGCGGCGGCAACCATATCCTATGAGGCTCAGGCACGGCTGTCTGATCCGGTTTACGGTTGCGTCTCCACCATCCTTGCTCTGCAACAACAGGTAGTTTTCTTCTTTTTTTTAATGTCAATAAATCATGAGAAATTTTAATAATATTCATTAAAATGTATTAAAAACTGTATAAAATTTTGTGAAAATCTCACTTTAACGAGTCTCTAATGATTTTATAATTTACAACAAACTTAGATAAAATAACAATATATAAAAGAGAACGTATTGCTAACACCAATCATATATAATTTTATCCATTGCTCAACAACATGTATGTTATTGTCAATCAATTAAAACGTTCTAATCATATTGTTTAACCTTATTAGAGTTTATTGTTTATATACTGTTTATAATTATGATAAAAAGTTAACAACGAACTTATATTTATATATTTATAAATATGATTTTTAGAGTTGAATAACCATATAAACCTAGTTTCCGTCCCCTATGCATATATTTTTTTCTCTCAGTTTATTATATGTTTGTAGGTAAATCATAATGTAAAAAACTTTTATAATTTACACTTGGGTATGCATTATTAGGACTAAATTTAAGTTTTGGTCTCCATAATTTTGTGAATATGTATTTTTACTCTGCATAAAAATTTATTATATATTTAATGTTTTGCTATTTTGGAATTAAGCACTTAGGTTTCACCGCTAATACGTATTACTAGAAAATATTGGTATACTCATAAAATGGTTACTAATTAATTTACGTTAATATTTTTAACATAAACACAACATTTGCTATAACTAAAAGCACGTTAATTTTTTGTTTAATTTTAAAAAATTGAAAATGTAGTATTAATAGAAACTAAATTTGTACATTGACACATATGAGGAGGAAAATATTGATTTAAGCCTATTCTATTTATTCATTCTCTTAAGAAACATAATTATTTATTCATTTTTTTAGGGATAATACTCTTTTTAATTCATAAAAACTGCTAAATGTTAGAAAAAGAATTCATGAATATGGTACCAAAAGTTCCCATTAAGTCTTTTGTATTCTGCAACTCACCGTGAAAATCCGCTTCAGTTTAGTTTCTTGAATATCACGTAAAATTCATTGTGGCTTTTCTCAAATATTATTCATATTAAATGCGTTTGTTTTTTGTTTTTTTTGTTGACAATATGTTATTTTTACTTTCAAAAAAAGTGTTATTTTTCAATTAAAAGAACATAGGCAATACAATAAATAAATTATATACAGCGTCACACTAAGTTTAATTCTTTCTACTTTCAGTTGATATGTATTAAAATATTAATATGTTTGCTCAAGTAAGTTGTGAAAGAACGTTTCTTTAGTGCCTTTATTAAAGGATGGGTAAAGATCATGTTATTCATGTGGCAGTTGGATCGCAAATGATACTATGCATTTTTATATACTTTTAAATAGATCCAATGCAAAAAAAAAGGGTGGTATTTTGTAATTTTTAATTCTTGAATTACTCGAAATTTTGTTGTATGACACAAACTTTAACTATCTTTCCAGAAAAAACAGAAGCTATTCAGAATTTAAGAGTGTAGTTTAAAAAAGAAAACATATTTTTCTTTTCAAATACAAAAATCCCACTATTTTTCTTTATTTTCTAGTTACAAAAGTTCTGCTTGCATTTTTGTGTACAAACTTTGGAAACCAAAAGTTAAAGTAAAAACATCCGTTGATAGCCTTTTAATTAAAAGTAAAAGAAGTGCAATTAAACCTTCAATTCAAAAATCATAGGTAGGAGTTAAATATGAAATGAAGTCTCATATTGAACAAATTGACAAAAATAATATATAAAATAAAAAAACCTACAAATTTATTATCTTAAAATTTTAAAATTAGAGATGATTTCGTTTTACTCACATCTCATTAATTAGTGTCATAATCTTTCTACATCTCCTCTCAACAAAAAAAGCAATAAACATGATAATAAATTAAAGAGTTAAAACTAGGTTTTAATAAGTTTTACACATATTTTTGAAGAAAAATAAAAAAAAATATATAAGTCAAGTTAACTTACAGAAATTAATTTTGTAAAAAGGTGCCTGATATAACTTATCTTTTTTTTTTTTCAATTTATGCAAAAATTAACTTTAGATTACAGAAAAAAATATATTTTTTATTTTATATTTTTATGCAAGTATTTTAGAGGACAAACTCTTCTAGAGATACCATGCTCTAAAACTATTAAAATTACTTCAGAGTTCTAAAATTGCTTCATTTTTCATCCATGAAAATAGCTAAGTTTTGTCCAATTCAGGTAGCATCTCTGCAAGCAGAGTTAACAATGTTGCAAACTCAGCTGATGAATAGTAGGTTTGCCTATGCAAATGCTCTTCAGACCACACAACTGCAGCAACCAAACATGAATGCAGCAGCACTGCAACCAGCATATTCCAACAACTCATGTGCTTCCACCAACCTTATGAACTTGAGCAGCTTCAACAACAACCCTGCTGGCTTTGACCTTGCAATGCACACAGCACCCTCATCAAACACTTTAGAGCCTCTTCAACTCACAAGGCTGTCCAAATGTGAGGAAGATGAAGAAGAAAGCAGGACTCAACCAGCCTTCAACCACCATTGATTATCAGTTGCCCTTTTGGCTTGCTTTGTTAGTAGTATTCTTCTCTGTGCTTCGTCTCTATATATAACAATTGTCCATATATAATTAATGTAATGTATCTCATTACAACCCTATACTTTAATTTCCATAATATATTTTCTTTCTTATTGTTTTGTTACAAGGGCAGTGGAAAATCCTATCTTCTGATATATTCTTTTTTCTTGTTTAAAGAAAAAAAATGGTACATCCTCTATATATGGGCATTTCCAACCTCAGCTTATTTATTTAAAGAAGAAAAAAGCTTATAACTTCTTTAAATCTCTTCAACCCTTTGATCTGCAACACTTAATATCTTAATTACTTAAAATTTGTGATATTTTTTAAACAGTTAAAATTATCATATTTCCAATCTGTTCAATGTATTAAAACATATGATAGGAATTTCTAATTGAAACGCGTAAAAATGTATAGTTATGTAGTAGTTTTAATAATATTCAAAAAATATTTTTTTTTTATTTCTTAAGCAGTGTGCTTATCTTAAGTACTTATAATAATTACGATTTTTTTCTATAAATTAAAAATAGTAGACTTCGAAAATAAAAGAATAGATAAAAAGTGTTCAATGATTCAATTTAACATTGATTATTGTTAGAGCAACTTTTGGGGTTGTTATTTATACTTCGTTAAATACGTATTTCACAAAGTTCTTGAAGATCTGCACAATTTTCTATCTCGAATATGTAACTTCTCTACAACATCAAATGTAATATAATAAAAATTAATATAAAAGGAAAAGGCGTAAGCATGTCAAGTGTAGTATTAATTAATTAGTGAACTAAAGGTATTGAAAATTCAAGTTAAACAGTATTAAAAAATAAAGAAAAAAAAAATGAAACCAACTCAGTAGCATAGCATAAATAGCAGAACAAATGTACACAAGAACAACAAGATTAAAAGTAACAAAAGAACCTGTGTATGGGTAAGCTTAAGTCATGACACTGGCCTGATCCCTCTTTAGTATGTTTATGACCTATATATTTTTCTATTAGAATAACAAACAAAAAAATGACAATCAAAAGTAATGCACATGTGGTATCAATGAAAACACTGATATATTTGTACTGTCATGGTTCTTTTATTAGGTATTGCTCATGTGCTGTAAACCAATCCAAAATCATCTTAGGAAAACATTAAAATATATCAAGTTTGACCAAACAGATAAGATACCAATAAATATAAAATAGATATACAAGTCAGTACAAATATAGAAACGTAATCAATTTTAAAAAATCATAAAACATATCAAATCAATAAACATATATAATAGAAATATAAATTATATATAAAAAGTTTTATTATGTTATGTATTTAACAAATGGATGAAGTCTATGAATTTATGAAAAGTTCAACTTGTTTACAATGAAGATAATTCGGGTCATCAAGTTTTTAAGTTATAGTTGAGAAAATATTAGGAAGCAGAAGGGAGTTTGAATTGGCCAGTGAGGAACAATCCCTGGCTACGATAACATATTACAGTTTTGGATATGAGAGAAGAGGAAAATTTAACAGAAAGATATTGAAATTATTATTGCACTGAATGGTCAAGAAGATATAATCTCAGTCTATATAAGCTCAAAAAATGGATAAGACGCTGAAGTGGGATACACATTTGTAACAAATATGACTAGGTAGGATAACACACATTCCTACTTTAAATAAGACATGGTATTATACAAGATAGAGTTCCCCACTTTTGCTTAATGGAAGGGAGGAAAGGTCCTGCTGAAACTATATCTTTCAATTATTCATAGATACATCAAAGCATCAAATATCTTAACAACTAATACACTAAGGGCCAAGTATCCAACAGAGGTAATAATCAGAAGAGGAAATGATAAAAAAAAATCATTGATGGACTTGGAATGCATTGAGTTGAATTCAATCCACACATACCTTTAATTGCTTCATAATTTCAATTATCAATTATAAAATTAAAATATATTATATAATTATTAAATTTCTATAATAAAAAATTGAAAAAGTAACTAAAATTTACAAATATTTATTTGGTATAACTTAAGAACCATGAACAGAGAAGAACAGAATACCAACAAATCATAATCGTGAGCAGGGAAGACCAGAATACTAGCAAATCAAAATTGTGACCAAAGAAAAGCAAAACACCACTTGAGCAAATCAGAATTGTGAATGTAGAGAACTACAAGTAGAGAGAACCGCGAGAGTAGACAATCATAACTAGAACCACGAGCGAAGAGAACCACGAGTGAAGAGAACTACAAGCAGAGAAAATCGCAACCAGAAAGCACGATGCACCACCACACAGCAAAATGACAGTGAGTTTGACAAGACTTTGATACGGTGCGGCGAATGGAGATCGGAATAACAAACCCTAATCCAGGAGGTGAAGGAGAAGAACGAAGTATTTATCACTATTTTCGTACAAGAAATGAACCCTAATCCACGAGTTGGAGGAGAAGAACAAAACTCATCGTTATTTTCGTATAAGAAATAAACCTATATTCGAGACTTAAAGGAGAAGAACGATGTTAATCACTATTTTCCCATAATGAACGAATCCTAATCTGCGAGCTGGAAGATAAGAAAACGAAGTTGTTTGCTATTGTTGCACAAGAAAAGAGCTCCAATAGTTTTTTCACTATCAGTTAATTAAAAATAATTTCATTATTAAAAAACGAAAAGTTTAAATTTTTAATTTTATTATTTTTATTGACTAAAATTTAGTAGTCATTAATTTTATTTTGTTATTTTTAGCGACCAAAGTATTTTGGTAGCGAAATTAAGTCACTAATTTTATTTTGTAGTCATTTAGTGACAAAATATAATTCGATAAATATTTCAGTCACAATTAGCTACCACTTGTTTCGGTAGCTAAAATCGGTGACTAAATATACTTTTTCTTGTAGTGTACCCAACTTCCCCTTACTTCATTCTCATCCCTGTTTGGACACCCTTCCAACTCTTTTAACTAATTTTGTGTATAATAATATGGTTTGATGAAGTTTAATCCTATCAATTGCATTTCATACATATCCTTTCATTCAAGCTCTTTTTGGATTGAGTATTTGTTACTCATCTAAGCTCAACTTTGAAAATTTGTATTTGAGAAGAAAAAAGTTTGAATAATACTTTTTATTTAAGTATGTGCCTCATTAAAACCTTGTTCGGCAAAACCCTCCTGAGGGAAAATCTAAGTCAAGGAAAGAGTATATCGTCCTTGTTTTGTAGTACACTCATCAGCTATAGTGCATCTTTAAGTGAGTAGCATCCCATGTTCTTGATAAGCTTGCCACTAAGTTGTTCAAGTTTATAACTCCATTTTGAAATGAATTTATAGTCCTGAATGGGTCATCCCAATTAGCGGCTAACTTGTCGTCTCTCACCTCTTTTCGGACTGGTTTTGCATCTTCTCCAAACATAAAACGAGATAACAAGAAACCTAAAACTTCCTACTTGACTCCTTAAGAATAGAAAATAATCAACAAACAGAATTAGAACGTGGGATGTTTCAGTCCTGAAACATTTTCCTAACATATACAATATAGAAATCAAAATTATATTCAAGATTGCAAATTTGAATCAACTTTAACTTCCACTTAG
>Ga0099824_1002802_pt1 | contig 25528 bp, 13 predicted proteins | sample SiratrowhiteBW_FD_76837 | JGI IMG/M metagenome (GOLD analysis project Ga0099824, IMG submission 76837) | Root nodule microbial communities of legume samples collected from California, USA - Siratro white BW | ecosystem: Host-associated > Plants > Roots > Nodule | place: USA: California...
ATTGTTTAATTTCAAATTAACTTCACATTTGTTTCAATTTAATTTCAATTATTTTTATCAATAATTAAAATCACTTTTGTAACTGTGCATTTATTTTAGTTGCACATTAGCAATACATCACACCTGCCAAATAAAAATAGAAGAGGAATGGGTGGAGAATATTAACTTTATTAAAATAGTACATTATTCTTACTATATTAATTAACTCATTAATTGAAATATTAGATACACAATTTCATATAGTAAATTAAGATCATGTCATCTTTTTATGATTTCATTTAATCTTATATAAAATCGTGAAATAGGATCACGATTTTCTTTACAATGATATGGTGTCTCTTATGTACGATTTATTCATATCTAAAAATAAAAATAAAAATATACCATTTCAGAAATTTCGAAAAAAATTACACCAATTTAAAAAATTTGCCGCAAAACTGCCATTCTTTCCCTGTTACTTTTTATGTATAAATCTAAAAAATAACGATATGCACCTACATTTTTGCATGAACAGTACATTGTTCAATCCGAACACGATTTTAAAAACTTACTAATGGAGTCTTCTTATGAAATCAACGTTGTTGTACATTTGAAAATCATTCATTCGAAAACTAAGAAAGTGAAAAACCTATCTAAGACAAAAAAATATTTATTTCATCTGTCTTTTCTGTTGTCACCATCGTTCTATGCATATCATGTCTCATATGCATAGATATAATAAAAAATTCAGTGTTATGCAAAAATATAGTTAAGAAAGATTAAATTTAGTGTTTTGACATGAATCGTGCATAGATATAATTAAAAAAAAATAGAATTAAGCTTCTAATTAACCTATGAAGATTGTAACGTCAACATTCTAGCGGTGCTTCTGTCAAGTATGAAGCAAACCTTTAACTGGAATATAACATCCTCCCAAACCTAAATACTAACATCAAATTAGATAATTAGATTGCAATTCCAACGTTGACCTAGAAAATCTGCATATTTAATTTTTTAAATTTAATATTTTTTCTCAAATGCGAAACACAATAATAAATATAAAAATTTTCTTCTTTCTTAATCTTCGAAAATAAAAATTTTTATGCTGAAAAATAATATAATTAAAGTCGTGTGATGATAATACATTTTGAATTATATTTTTTCTACTAAAGTATTACAGTAACACGACTTTGATATTTAAATAATGTGACTTTTATACGATTTCTTTAAACGAAATCGACTTATTTATTTTTATAAATAAAACATATCAATTTTTAATAATAATATGAAAAAAATATAAAAAAATATGAAAAACAATCTTAAACTCCCTTCTAATATTTATTAGTCACATCAAATTTATAATATTTCATTTTATTTAACTGAAGACTCTTAATCAATGGAAAGATTAGTTGTATATGGAAATAGAAGGGTGAAATATTGAAATTCTGTCATATTTTGGATTATTTCGTGGGTAGGGTAATTTTGGAGAATTTAAAACATTTGGATTTGTGAGAAGTCAATTATCTAGCTTAAAATTAAACCACGAAATCATATTGTAAGACTTTTGATCTGGAAGTGGTATAACAATGCGTGAACTTTTGACAAAAGTATATGTATTATTTTTTCAAAAATAGGATGTTATTTTATTGGATTTATGGTTGGGAACTGATGGAGGAACATTAGGTTTTGATGGGAAGCATGCCACATTTAGATCATGTATTGTATGACAAATGTGTCTAGCAAGACATATATTATACATAACTTTTTGACTGTAAGATAAACTTAACATTTTTCAAAGGTCATTAATTAACTTTGAATAATGATATACATATCAATTCAAGTTTCACGTGTTAAATTTCTCCCAATGAATTCAATGTCCACTATATAATAAGAAAAAAAGTGAAAACATTTTCTCCCCTTATTGAATATAATATGTAATCCATTATCTATCTACACATAATGGATTATGCTGGAATATAGTCAACGATTTTGATTTCAACTAATCAATGTGGTTAAAAAACCTATTCTCAATTACACCAAGCATAGCAAATAACGTTAAATTAAGATTAATTAGATGCAACCATAACAAGTTATACCTATTTACTATATTCATTGCAATGCGGATTTCAAATCCTTATAAACGGTTTTCAAACTGATATTACGATGTTTTATTTATCATGTAATTAATAGAAGATATGTGTTTTGACTGTCTGAATATAAACCTCTGCAATTTCGACTTGTAATTTTTTATATGTAATTAATGATATTTTTAGTTTAAATTGAATCTATAATTTTATATGACTTAGCTTATATTTTTTTAAAATAATTGGCCAAAGAAATTTCAGTATAAATACTGTACACAAAAGTACGCACTGTCCATCTACAAATCTACAAATCTGATTGAAAACACCAATTATGTCTCATTACAAGCCAACCCATAAACAATAGTTTTTCAATGTTCTTAATAATGCATTGTTTTGTGCCTTTACAGTTTGATTAGTATGTTGTTTTGCTAAGAAAGAGATGTTTTGTTACAGTTGGCTAAGGCACAGTAAAATAGAATGTATCCATAAATAATAGCTTATGCAATCATGTGTTGAAAGAAACAAGATTCACTTCCTCGTTTTTTCCCACCAGTCGCAGTTCACACCAGCTATAAATAAAAAACTACTTAATTTAGTCTTAAAAAAAATCCTTCTAAGAACATATTGGAAGAATTTTACTTTATTCCACCACTATAAATTATTTTACTAATTTAATTAAAATATAATAATATCAAATTCCATTTTTATGAAAAAATGATTCTGAACCATCCCAATCTGAGAAAACATGATAGAAAGTATCTTATAATGAGATCAGATACAAACATCTGAAGCCCTTGTCTTGGACACGTGGAGGTAATGATAATCCAAAACCCAAAACCCAATCGTTTCTAAACACGTGTGCTTTCAGAATCCTAGGACTTTCTCTTGCCTTTACCACGTTTAAAAGGACAAACTCATCCTCAGCCCTCCATTTCCCTCAACACAGATCCAACGGCTTAGAGTCCATCCATAACACCCAATAGGAAGTCTCCACGTGGCGCCATTCCCCATCCAGAACCGCCATAGGGACAACATGGTAACCTGAAATCTCCGGTCACCTTGCATAGGTTTTTGTTTTGCCTCTCTCTACTCTGAGTTTGTTGGAACAATAGCAATTGAACAACATCGATTTAGGTTTTCTTCCTTCTTTCATGGTTTCAAGACAACAACAAGAACAGTGTTTTGTGTTCCCACTAGATTGATTAGGTGGCTCACTCTTTTGTGTTCCTTCAACCGCAATTTTCGGTGCCTTATTTCCAATCTCCAATGTCCAAAATTTAGCATCATTTAATGATTCCACCACCTACTCTCTCCTCCTATGCTTTCTTCCTCTACCTGATCCCAATTATTATTTATTAAAACCCACCTCTCTGTTTGTTCCAAGACTTCATCTTTTTCATCATAACTGTAATCATTAGAATTTTGGATTTATTGGATCCAATCATTGCTTGGTACTTTCTCTGGGTACCTTCTATTTTCAATACCAGCAATCAGTGGCCGTGGCAGAGTTGGAACTCACATATATCTTCAGGATCCTATCATTTCACTGTGGATTTGTTCAGACCGTATATTTACTGGGACCCTAATAAATCTTTAGTTCGTGATCCGCTGAGAAATACGCTGCTACACATACTTGTGAAGTTGCCATTTTAGTAATTTTTGGGTTTTGTGTGTATGATTTGGGAGTGGCTATGCCTCTGGGAATGGATTTTCCTCCTCCGTTTACCGTGCTAGTGGAGAAAGACAGTGAATTTGTGATGGAAGATGATAAATCGGGAGATTTGGATAATCTAAAACCAATGACCAAGGGTAAGCCTCCGCGGCATGTTTCGAGTTTGAGGCACAGCGTTAGCACCACCAGATTGATGGCCGTAGCAGATTTGGTAAGTTTGTGTTCTTCATCTGATTTGTCTTTGTAGGTAGACTTGGGTTTTTTTGTTAACCTTTTGCCCCTATGTTTTGGCATTTTGATTTAAAAAGATTCTTAATATTACTGTTTTTACTCTTTTGTTGCTAGATGCTATTTTCAGTTAGGCTTTTATCTTCTTTCTCTGTTGGCCTTACGATTTGTAGCTTTATTCTACTGCTTTAGTCAAACTTTATAATCCATCTTTCGAAACCAATATAAACTTACATGCCGTGAAGGTTTGTTCTTCTTTCCAAATGCTTTTGGAACTTCAGTTCGTTTTTAACATTGATATAATTTACTTCTCCATTTCTCGTGGTAATTTGGAAGGTGTTGATTATCTGATTTGTCTGTTTCTCTCCCCTTTTTTAAGAGTTTGGATGTGGGGGTTACCGGAAGCAAGTCATCTTCTGAAGAAAAGTCTGAGTTTCTACCAATATTTCGGTCAGGAAGTTGTGCTGAAAGAGGACCTAAACAATATATGGAAGACGAACACGTATGTATTGATGATCTTAATCAGCATATAGGTCCTGCCTCAACTATTCCTTTACCTGGAGCTTTTTATGGGGTTCGTATATTTTGGTTTTGTTTTACCTGACTTTATAATTTACACACTTTCTATTATGATATAAAGCCTGATTTTTTCATTGATACACGGCTTTTCATGTTACTTGGATGCATTTGTTCTTTACCCCTTAAGATTTTATGTTTCATCAGAAAGTTGTGTTCTATAATCCAACGTTTCTCGAATCCTATATTATTGATGAGATGAAATATGCTGATGTTTGATTTCCGTTAAAATTTGACAGAGCTGGTAATTAGAACAAATGAGATGGTTCATTTCTTTATAGGCGGATACTGTTTTGTTCCATTCATTTTGTTTTCATGTTAAGTTCAGCAGCTGATTAACTTCTACTCATTCTTCAGGTGTTTGATGGCCATGGAGGTACAGACGCAGCTTTGTTCATAAGAAATAACATCCTCAAATTCATAGTTGAGGACTCCCATTTTCCAACTTGCGTGGGGCAGGCAATTACAAGTGCGTTTCTGAAAGCCGATTATGCATTTGCAGATTCTAGTTCGCTTGATATCTCCTCTGGGACCACTGCTTTAACTGCTCTTGTATCTGGAAGGTAATCAACTTCCATTATGATCATATTAATTATTGATCATATTAATTATTTAATTTCAATGATTCAGTATCAGGTTCACTAATTATGGCAAGTATTAGTTGCCTTCCTAGCATATCGGTTGTTAGATTCTACTGTAAAATTTATTTATGGAAGTTGGTTCATCGCCGCCCTAGCATTGACCAATATTCTGGTATCTTACTCCTTTAAAGTTAACAATTCACTTAAAAGTATAAAGTAAGTAAATCAAAATAGTGGTTGATGAAGAAATTTAATACTCAATTATTACGAACACATACTTGGTAAATCATAAATGTATCAAAACTTAGAATATCAAATATTGATTTTCTCATCGATGACTGAAGTTATTTACCTTATCCTTATATCTTGAATTTAAAGGAATCAAATAAAATGTTCTCAATGACCGAAGTTACTTAATACTTACATCATCAATATAAAGGAACCAAATCTAAATCCTAATAAACCATGGAGGTGATTTGTTCTGTCGCTCTTTGGAGATGGGAGGCAAAAGTTAGGGTAAGAAACTTATGAGTGTTCAACATGCGTGTTGTTGCCCCATGTAAAGACTGCAATGCAAATACATTTTTATTGGCTATCCTTCTGGAGTTGTAAAATTTCATCTTTGACAGGACCATGATAGTTGCCAATGCCGGGGACTGCAGAGCTGTACTGGGGAGGCGAGGTAGAGCAATTGAGATGTCGAAAGACCAGAAACCAGACTGCATTTCGGAAAGGCTAAGGATTGAGAAACTTGGTGGAGTGGTGTACGATGGATACTTGAACGGGCAGTTATCTGTTTCCCGTGCCTTGGGAGACTGGCACATGAAGGGTCCTAAGGGTTCTGCCTGTCCCTTGAGTGCTGAGCCAGAGCTGCAGGAAATCAACCTGACTGAGGATGACGAGTTCTTGATCATGGGTTGTGACGGCCTATGGGATGTAATGAGTAACCAATGTGCTGTGACCATGGCAAGGAAAGAACTAATGATACATAATGATCCTCAAAGGTGTTCAAGAGAGCTGGTTAGAGAGGCTCTCAAGCGTAACTCGTGTGATAATTTGACTGTTATCGTCATATGTTTCTCGCCAGAACCTCCTCCTAGGATTGAGACACCTCCTTCTCGATTCAGGAGGAGTATATCTGCAGAAGGCCTCAATTTACTTAAGGGTGTGTTGGACTGTTAGTGTTGGTTCATTATGGTTGTTTAGGTTTAGAAAGGATGGATCTTTGTTGTGTTGTGTGTATAAAAAACTGATATTGATCATTGACATGGAGGTTGCTGGAGGATCTTGGCTCTCCAGTGCTGCCCCATACATTTGGAGCTTTTTCTTATTTGTTCACCTTCCTAACTCCCCCTTAGATCTGTTTTCTTGTACATATGAGATCAGAAGTTTCTTCATTTTCATGGATTATATTCAAAAGTTGCGATTACTTTGCTCTCTAGAATAGTATAATTCGAGTGAGAAGAAATACGAGATAGGTGGGTACAATGCTTTTTCCACATGTCTATTTTATTTTTTTCTTTATTCTTCCCTTGACATTATAAGGAAAAGGTAGCAGTAAGATCGCCCTGAAAGGTTTAACTAGAAAGCAGTGAATCTTCGACAACACACATTATGGATCATACTAACTACTGAATCTTCGATAATAGTCTGAAAGTTTGCAAACTAATGGTCTAAGAACGTGTTGATCTCTGATACGGATGAAACATTTTTCATTATACTCTAGATCAAATTTGCAAGGCCATCTCCAACTGTGATTAAATTGGGAACTTATGCTGATGAATTTTTTTTCATTGTAAAATCATTTCTTATAAAAGAACTGCTTCTTATATAAGAACTGAATTACTGTTTCAACAACAGCAAAAAAATATAATGATGTGAAGTGCAACGAATTTTAATAGATAAGGGTTAGAGTTCTTAAATTTTATGTAACAGCGTCCGGTCCACTAAAAATAAGTTTAAAAAAACTCGAGACGACTTCTCAGTTATGTATCTATTATTTAACAGTAGACGTAATATCTCTCTGAATTACTAGGTATCACTAAATATTTATCAAATACATAAAACAAAATAAGATTTTCAGAGCGCAGAGCACAACCCTTATAATTAGAGTTCGGTCCACCATATTGCTGAAAGAGTCTTCTTCTGTAATGAGAACAAAGATCATTCCAACAGTAACAAATTATCCTATCCATTCTGTCAATTTTTAACTGCCCCAAAAGCTGATATTTTCAGCCACCGTAGTTCCATGGTTTTAGAGCTCTTCATCATGATCATCGTCATCGACCTCTGCCGCATGCGATCCGCTGTATGAATATAGCCAGTTCTAGTCATCTTCATATAGTATGAGTTTGATGTAAATGGATTTTGAGACTTCAGAACATAGAATACAAATTCGAAGAAAGATTTAAAGCTAATAATGACAATATAAAAAACATTATTTCTTCTATTATAATCATCAAATCGATAAAACGCCGTTCAAAGTTAGTTGTCAGTGACCTTCAAAGTGCGAAACCGTCCTACATGGGTCAAAGGTCACTACCACCAATCATCAACGATGCACTCAAATTCGTCCCTAGAAACCCTATTACTAGGAAGATAGGCCAGAGCGAAGGTCACCTCACTAATGCTAAAAGTTAAAATGTTCATAATCAATAAATAAAGATATTATCTTTAAAACATTCAACCTGATTGGACACCCAAATAACGATTTTAGAACATGAATTCAACAAATGTATCTCTGGCTTATCAAGCAAACCAATAAGTGAAGATAAATTTCCACAATTATCTTTGAAGTTACCTCGTTTGACTGCAATGTTTGCTTAAATCTTGGCAAAGAACTTTGCTCACACCTCCCACTTTAACGGATCCTTTTTTGATCAATTCAGCCAACTGCAAGATTGACATCATTAGGAAAATAAAAATCATCATTTCTATATAACGCAGATGAATACATATCATCAAATGCTGAAAAATCAAAACATGAAAATTCACCTCATCCTCCGTGTCTTCAAGTAATCTGGTCATGGTGCAGAGATGGTTTGTGCACAAATGTAATACATAAGTTTTTAATATCACTTGTTGCAAAGATAAAGACAAAGCTTTGATGCCATAAGTATCCCTGTTAAAAAATATAACTGGAGTAAAGTATACAACTAGTTGCCTCTTACCTTCCACAATAAGAAGATATATCTTTTGCATATGCCCGAGCTTCTTGCTTATCTGACAAGAAAAGAATTTAGAAGTTCAAAAACCTACCATGAGAAATGAAGAAATCTCAAACCAACGTAATATTGAATACTAGAATAATCCTATTAAATTGCAGTGATCTTCTTTCCAGTAATTCAAGACTAGCACTCAAAATGCTAATAATATATATCTTATCTTGTTAGTGCGAATTGTTGGAATAGCTTAAATTTAACAACCCTATACATTTTGCCACAGCAAGCAAAGTAATGGTTAATCTCTTGTAATTTTTAACTGTTCAATATATCATTGCACTGTTGTTGAGTAACATAAAGCCCCAAATTCTAGAAAAGAGAGTCACACCATTAAAGAAAACATGGGTGTTTTCTTAACTACACTCCCTACACTCCCCAGTCATTGTTTGCCATGAAAACTTGAATACTTAGGATTGAAGAACCCATCCAGAAATATATGGGCAGTGAAACAGAGTGAGAAATTGCATATAGTGGAGTATGCTAGATCAACGCTGGATGAAATAGAGTGCATACTTGTGAGGTTATCCCAGCTATCCACTTTGAACCATTCATAGGTACTTGTATCTTTCTGCAAAAATAGATGGAAATAGAAAGCCAATAACATCCATTTTAGAGTATCTAAATATGAGCATAAGCAAAGGGGGAAAAGGAGTAGTAGTTGATTGATAAAAAAAGTATGATACATTTATAAGTAAATTTCAATTCAGAAATGTAGACACAAACACAACAAGAAGCTATAGATTTAGAAAGTAGAAGAGTAAAGAACAAGTAAAATATATAACTAAGCACCTTGAGGGTATAATCTTGCATCTTTTCGCAAAGGTCATCAAGAAGTTCGACAACTCTTAGCTCGCTCACTCTGTGTATGGTATAAAACAGTTTCAAAGTTATGCAGTAATAAGATGTTAGTAACCAAGTAGAGCAAAAACGTTTATCCTCGAGAGATCAACATACAGAGATGTAATTATAACTGTTTGAAGAAATCAGATGACCAAATGTTTCAGTGTCAGATGTCAGATTGAACTCTGAAAAGAAAAGGTAGAAGATTCAGTTGCCAACAACTCTCTACCATACTACTAATTTCAACAATTCCTCAGGCTATGTTTGGATAAAGGACCGAAATGGAATCATGAAAGTGCACTTTAGGGAATAAAATACCCTCACCAGTCACAATCGTTGATTAGAAAATTAAATTTGAGAATTATAATGAAATCAAATACATACATAAACTCTAAAATTGATTACAATTTCAACCGTTGATTTTGCAATAATCAATACTGAAAGCACATTTTATCATCTAAATTACACTTTCCTCACTTAAGGAGCCAAATCCAAAAAGTAGCTTCATCCCACCCCCTCCGATAGAAAGGAACTTGGTATCTTCCCATCCCATTCCACTCCATTTCCTCATTCGGCATCAATCCAAATATATTCTCATAATTAATAGAGGTGTTGAAATTCAAGAGGGCATAGGCACACATTTAGATACTTGTACCTGTAATCGATTAGCTTTCCTTCACGCTGACCTTTGGAGTCCAAGCGATGGCGCATATCCAAGTGATTCCGTGGCCTCTCCTGCGGAATCGCAATGTCTGAATATTCGACCATGTAACCTAAAAATAAAGAAACATAAAATTGAAAAAATCAAATAAAGACGTTACTCTGGAAAGCCCAATCTCCAGCTCCTCCTGCAAGGTGCAAACCATTGTCAGACCTAAATACCAAATGATTTACCAAAACATATCAAATGTATAATAAGATCAATTCCACGATACGCGATTCGATAACATCATCTAATAAAAATGCTATAGAAGATAGGATTAAATGGATCTATATTATATATGCAATGTTACGATTTTGATTGGGAAGAAAATGTGGACGGCGTAGCATACTTACCGCGACGGCTTTGCAGGCGGCGCATTTGTCCTGAACGGCGGAAGTTCCGGTTAAGATTCCGATGAGCACGAAGAAACAGAGATGCAACATTGACATTGACCCTGACATCGTCTTCTCTCTACCTCTCTCCCTGTTTCTCCACTCTTGTATGAACATTCAAACACTCTTTTATCTTATTCTCATTAACCATGTCCATCTAATAACCAAATTTCAATATTTTTATTAAAAACAATACATGTGTTTAATGCGTTAAGTAAATCTTGTAGTGTACAATTAAATAATAAACAAATATCATAAACAAAATAAAAAGTTATTTGTTAAATATTAATAACTAGTGATTTATTAAATAAAATAATTTTAATTATAATCATCTCTTTGGTTACCACCTTTTTTTAGGTTAAAGAATTATTATTATTTTTAATTTATTAGGCTACATCTTGTGGTGTAGAATTTATCTTGAACTTTTTGATTTAACAAGTCAATGCGTGTTAACATAATTACTTGCGGAAAATGGAAATAACATTGAGTCTCTTAAACTAAGAAAATTACGCAGCATAAACTAGAAGCACAATATATAAAAAATTATACTCAGATTTCAGATACAACAATCTCATTGAGTTCATAATTGACACATGAAGGATGTCTACAGGTATGCGGTGGTATAACTATAATGGATTCAAATAACTTTAAAACTGAACATAACTTATAGTATGACTCAAAATACAAGTAAACCAACACAATCACTCAAATAGCTGCAACAAATCTCCTCACATTCATCAAACACCACGAACTGGCACTGGAATGTAGCCAGCTAAGACCTGAGAACAAGACTGCAAAACACATAATTCAAACTCAAGGATGGGTAGCTGGAAATGCTTTAGGAAGTTCAGAAACTTTAGGAAATTCAGGAATCTTAGGTATCTCGGGCAATTTAGGCAATTCTAGAACTTTAGGTGGTTCAGGTTTTGGTAATTCTGGGACCTTAGGTAATTCAGGAACATGTGGTATTTCTACCTTAGGTAACTCAGGAACTTTGGGTATTTCTAACTCAGGAACTTTGGGCAATTCTGGAACCTGTGGTAACTCAGGAACTTTGGGTAATTCTGGGACCTTAGATAACTCAGGAACTTTGGGTATTTCTGAGACCTTAGATACCTCATGAACTTTGGGTAATTCTGGGACCTTAGGTAACTCAGAAACTTTGGGTAATTCTGGGCCCTTAGGTAACTCAGGAACTTTGGGTATTTCTGGGACTTTAGCTAACTCAGGAACTTTGGGTAATTCTGGGACCTTAGGAAACTCAGGAACTTTGGGTATCTCTGGGACCTTGGGCAGTTCGGGAACTTTGGGCAATTCTGGAACTTTAGGTAGTTCTGGTTTTGGCAATTCAGGAAGCTTAGGTATGTCTAGCTTTGGGAAATTAGGAACTTCAGGTTTGGGAAGTTGTGGCACTTCTGCCTTTGATAGTGTTGGTTCGAGGAGATTGCGGGCTCCGACAACCATTGTGTGACTACTTGCCGACAATAATGTCAGAACAAGAAATGAAAATGTCACTGTTGACAAACTTAAAGTAGCCATGGTCGAATACAGAAACTTCAGGAGGATCAAGAGAAGTTGGAGATGTTTGCAAGTGTTGATGTTCTGCAAATGCTGCATGAGGGACTTTTTATAGCAAAAATGTGTCACTCCATGATGAGGCATGCTGGCGAGTTGGTGAGATGGTGTAACTATTGTTAGCTCAACTTCTTAGTTACCAACACAGCATCCCCTATACCAAACTTAACCAGAACCGTTGTGGGTTAACTAATCTATCTGCATTAGCAAGAACAAAGAAAATTGTCACAAAAGTCAATGTTCTCCACGAGAACACTACCATAAAACAAGGATTATCAGAGAGATGTTTGTTAATGAAAAATAGTTCCTTGTAAGTTTACTATGCCTTATCAACAAACCAGACTCATCTTCAAACCCCCAACAAACTATATAATACATAAATATTATCATCATCTTTGAAATGTGCACAAATGGAACTTAGATGACCAACAACTAACCATTATGCTGCACGTAATAAATAAATATTATTAATAAAAATTTAGATGACCAACAATTAACCCTTCTGCTACACGTGTCACATCTCTAAAACTTATATATTACTCAGATTCTATAAATCTTTTCGTGCAAATAAAGCTAGACAGTTTTCTGCAAATTTCTGCCACAGCCTTATTGTTCCAAATCCTTCAAATAAATAACTTGCATAAGCCATCATGACCTGTGTCATTGCTCTCTTTCTATTTCTTTCCCTTTCAAGCATAAATTTTGGTGTAGCAAGTCGTCATCTTCTGCAAACGACTCAGCCAAATTTGCCTAAACCAACATTACCACCTTTGCCTTCACTGCCAAATCTGCCTCAGGGGAATGTGCCAATGCCATCTTTGCCTTCTATCCCCACACTTCCACAACCAACCACCCTGCCACCACTTCCAACCATCCCAACCATATCATCACTCCCTCCTATGCCACCAACAACTTCATTTCCAAACCTTCCCTCCTTTCCATTCTTCTCTCCACCACCTTCATCCACAACAACTCCTTGACTGAGAGTGAACAATTCCCAGCATTTTCCAGTGTATGAAGCTTGGTTTTGTCTTGTGTTGCTGTGCTCGTGTCTAGCCAGCAAAAATTAGCACACATGTGCATGTGTGGATCAATGATATCGTTACATATATGTTGGTGTTATTTGTGATTTGCATGGTTGTTTTGTGGGGTATGCTATACATGCAATACAAGTCTGTTCAATTTAGTTTCTGTATCTTTTCGTTTGGAAATTTATTGCAAGTGTCATTATTTTTTTCTGGCATAATAATATCATACACCACTACTTTTCATGTTCTTAGATATCTTAATCGAGTAAAAGTTTGGCCATGTAGTGTAGATAGATTTTCACCTCTACGGTAGAAAATATAGCAATTTGCACGTACATTGGCTATATATATGCATGTTGTAATATCATTTCTATCTCGAATCGTGAAGGCAAAAAGGATGGTGTAAATGAAAAATAGATAAACTAGTAAACAGATCCTGTATGTAGCCTTCTGTGCTACAAAAATAACTCTTTTTAGTAACTAAACGAAAGCTTTAGTCAAACAAATTCGAAGGAAAACTTGTTTGTTTTTTAAAAACAAATTTGGTAAACTCTTAAATATTTAAAGAGTTTTTTGTTATAAAAATAAATGCGAAAAGTAGCTTTGAGAAAGAAAGAAAAAGACTAACTAAAGTAACTTTTAAAAATAAATTTCACATCTTAGTCTCCTTCACTCTTATCCCAAAATAATTAATTGGTGTGAGACAAAACAAATAGTTATAAACTTAAAAAATTGCCAATTAATTTTAAATTTTAACTTTAAATAAATTTTACTTTTGTGATTGTTTCTATAGTATTTGTATTAAAATAAACAATATTTTTTATCTAGATTTTAATCACTAAATTTTTAAAGTAATACTGAAAGTTCTTCGGTTATGGTAAGATATTTTCAATTTAGTACTGTAACACAAAGTTGTTACTCTTCACTACCTGTGAATTATTTATTTCTTATAAAACGTATTTATCAGTTTTCCCGTCTCATTCATTAGTAACTTGAAGTGAGAAAAAAAAAAAACTTGAAATGACCTTTTACGAGTTTGAAATTAAGAAATTATGCATTTTGGAGACGTATACATATTATATCTTGGAACGTTTTAACTTGATCAAATTATTATAACTTTTTTTTAAAAATATACGTATATTAAATATATGTACAAATAATAGAATTTATTGATTTAATGAATGATGTTTTCTCTAAAATAATAACACTATGTTTATATTGATACTATTTATCTTAAAAAAGAAATTATAAAATGCACCTTAAATTCTTATTGTTCGTGGAAAAAAGTTAGGCACAACGTGATTCAGACATCAATTCGTCATCTTTTGCAAAAACTTACCGACACAAAATTTCATACAAACGTTGTAGAGAGTGAAGTGAATGTTGAGTTTAGGGTTATTATTACATGGCATTTATTTTTGACATGTATCATTACAGAACATGTTAGTAGCGTATGAGTGCGGAAAAAAGCAAAAAGAAAAAGAAAAGAAAAAGTTAGAACAGGTGCAGAATAATAAATATAAATATTAAAAGGAGAAACTGAGGGGTCGCTTTTCTTCAGTGTTGCAGCGGCTTTACTAAATTCCCGTACCAACCAATCAAGCCACAAAATTGTTTTTTACCGTCCAAATTTTTTGTTTGTATTTATTTAATTATTATTATTATTATCATTATTATTATTATTTGTTTGATTTTTGGATGAAAAATGAGAAGGGTAAAGTTGGGGTAGGTATAAGACGAGCGTTTCCAATGGAGGAAGAAATTGGTGATTCATTTCATGTCTTTCCCAATTGCATTGCAATGTAAGTCTTCTTTCTTTTCCTTTTCCTTTTTCCCTTTCCGTCTTTGGAATTCTGTGAGGTTTCCGTTATGTGTTAGATTCGTCAAACCACAAAGTTATGTGTCTCTGTGAAATCAATGTCTTTGCTTCTGCAAAATATATGCTATTATCACTCACTGTTCACACTCATCTCAGGGATTCACTATCATCACTCTCTCACAACCTTCTTCTAGCATCACATACCCTTAGTTTCCTGTTAAACTACCAATTTTAATCCTACATGTGTGTTTCCCTTCAGGATCTGGATTCATTGATTGCCTTTGCTTTGCCAGGTAAAAACCCTTTTTTTTTTATTTTTATTTTCTATTGTCAGGATCATTTTCGTTTTCCCTTTTGTTTTAATCATAAAATTTTGTGGGTTAGATGTGAAAAGTTTAACCGGGACATTCATACCGTGTGGCTTTGCAACGAGTGTGTATATGGGCTTCTATTCTTTGACAATGCTCAAATCTGTATTTTTTTTTGGTGAAGCATAGAGGGGGGCTTGCGTGCTACTATATACGCAAATTTGCATGATAGCGATGGGTGTTGTATATTTTTTTGTGAAGAATTAGGGAGCATAATGTTTTCTGGAAGATTGGGGGCAGATGAATCTTATTGTCAAGATTTACAGAATTTGAGTGTGTCAAAGCGACTTGTGAGGAGTTTCAGTCAGAAGTTGAGGAAGAAGAATCACAGGAATGCCGGGGAAGAAGATGATGATGTGAATGGAGTTTCTTTGAGATGCTTAAATCTTTATGGACGAGGTGGGGGCTGCAAGGTAGGTGCTGACACCAGTGATGATTTTGGTGATTCGAACAGTAGAAGGAGATCTAGTGCCAGTGAAGAGGGAAAGGGATATAAGCCGATTTGTGGCCCTGAAGAAACTGCTGTGGATTGCTTTTCATATGGGGTGAAGGACAGGTTTTGGAGGAGACACAACCGAAAGAATTCAGAGCTTGAAGAATTTTCGACGAACAATAGAATGCATATCTTTCTTCCTGATGATATTCTTGAAATGTGTTTGGTTAGGCTCCCATTGACAAGTCTCATGAATGCCCGACTTGTGTGCAAAAAATGGAGGTCCTTGACCACCACTCCTAGATTCCTCCAAATGAGAAGGGAGGGTTCCTATCAAAGTCCATGGTTGTTTCTGTTTGGTGCTGTTAAGGATGGCTTTTGTTCTGGTGAGATACATGCACTGGACGTGTCGCTGAATCAATGGCACAGGATAGATGCTCATTTTCTCAGAGGAAGGTTCTTGTTCTCTGTTGCTGGTATACATGATGATATCTTCATTGTTGGAGGATGTTCTAGCCTGACTAACTTTGGGAAAGTGGATAGAAGCTCGTACAGGACACACAAAGGGGTTCTTGTATTTAGTCCATTGACAAAATCTTGGCGCAAAATGCCGTACATGAAATATGCTAGATCAAATCCTATATTGGGAGTCTCTGAGGTCAGTTTGGATTTTCCAACTTGCCAAAGTCATCAAAGTCGGCAGGATAGACGCTTTCCAAGATCAAGGATTGGTGGCATATCAGATGTTTATGAGGATCCACACAAGCTTTCACTGAGACGTCACTGCAGATCTTCGTTCAATGAGACTGAAGCTTTGTCTTTGCCCAGTCGAAAGGCATACAAATTCGTGAGACAAAAAAGTGATCATTCAAGCTCAAAGGGCAGTAAAAGGTTCTTGTTGATAGCTGTAGGAGGTCTGGGATCCTGGGATGAGCCTCTGGACTCTGGAGAAATCTATGATTCTGTGTCAAATAAATGGACTGAAATCCCAAGATTACCTTTTGATTTTGGGGTTGCTCGTTCTGGAATTGTTTGTGGCAGGATGTTTTATGTTTATTCTGAAACAGACAAGCTTGCAGCATATGACATAGAACGAGGTTTTTGGATTGCAATTCAAGCCACTCCAATCCCGCCTCGTGTACACGAATACTACCCTATACTTGTATCTTCCAATGGCCGCCTTTTCATGCTCTCTGTGTCCTGGTGTGAAGGGGATGGTCAAATTGGGCAACGAAACAAGGCTGTTAGAAAACTATGGGAGTTGAATCTCACGTATCTTACCTGGACTGAAGCCTCAGTTCATCCTGATGCCCCGATGGACTGGAGTGCTGTTTTTCTGTCGGATAAAAGCTTCATTTTTGGGGTAGAGATGTTCAAAATATTTGGTCGGGTGTTAGGTTTTTTCACTGTTTGTGATGTGTCTGATATCACAAAGTGGAACCATATTTCAGGGAACCATGTTACTCATGAGCTCGATGGTTCTTCCTGCTTGACAAAATCTGTGGCAGTGCTACACCTTTGAAATCCTTTGTGCATGTATGATGCTAAACAACAGAATCTTAGATCTTCCATCTGTTTTGAGATGCAGCATGACCGGTAAGTCCTGCTCTATACTTGCTGCATATAATTGTATATGGGCAAATCTTCCGAACTCAGTGATTCTCTGTTTCTGTGCTTCTCATGTACCTTTTATTTAATTCATTTCTCACCAATCATAAAAGTTGAATTCCACACCGACATTGCTATTGTATTATTTCTCCTCTCCATCGAGTTTCTGGAGTCATGGTTTGTGTTATAACCAGTTGCACTAATCAGCCTCGTGATGACTTTGGCATTTGTCTATACTCATGCAATCCAAGTTAGATTGTGTTGATTCTGAAGCAGACATAATCCCAGGGCCAGGGATTGGCTTAATGATGGAAATGAAAGGTGCATTGTTGCACCCTTAAAACTGTTCATGCTAATGTTTGCCGGAAAAGTTGCTCGATATTTTATTGTGAATCTCTGAAATTCTCATGAAAACACATGGCAGAAAGCAGTATTCTCGCATGTCAGCATATTGTTCCAAAATGTTGACATTATTAAAACCTGTTTCTGTGTTCTGACAAGCCCGCTATACATTTTGCTCATGAATATTTTCGGCTTGAGTGTTAAAGTTTAGTTTGGAATAACACACTACGGAAGGGTTTTTCTTGTCAAATTCAGGGGTAATTCTGCTGATCATTTTGGTTCAACTAATTTTTAAATTGTTGTAAATTTGAGTATTTTCATGTGGTTGTTGCTTTGAATCAACATTAGTTACGTCACGAATAAAATAATGTCTTAATTAAGTTTTAAGTTTATAAGGAAATTTGATCATTTTCAATCGAGTCTTTATTTAAAAATTATATTTAATTGTCTAAATTTTTATATTTTTCAAATAGGTACTTATTTATCTGATTTTTATTTTAAAATTGAATTTATAAAATTGAAAAGATATCACTTTTTATAAAGATAATTAAGATTTCAAACAAAAGTTGAGCGCAATACACAGAAATCATTTTGGAATAGTATTTATTTTACATGCTACTTTTTCAACGTCTGTAATAAAATAAATTTTTTGAGGGATCAATTTTAATAATAGCATAAAAAAATAACTTTTGGAAAGATAAGATATTTAAAAGGTAATGCAGCTACATTTCTGATCATATATAAAACTAACAATTTGGAGCTGCAAATGAATTATCATTATAAGCAGGGATATATGAACATATTTTTCCCGAAAGTGTGGTCACTACACTTAAATTCTATTAATTTTCGAAATTCCACTTACATTCCTAGTGCTTATATTTTAGGGTAGAGGAGTGCTATTTTCTAGTAACGTTCTCCATAACATGATCTTTTAATGATTATTAGTTAAAATTTATTGAAAGTTGAAAAAATAATAGACTCCTTAAATAAATGGTGAGACTTACTAAAATTTATTATTTTCAAACACCTTTATTTAAATAACTATGTGTAGTTACTAGAGGGTAGTATGTGTTTAGTTTGTTTGTACATATAGAGGAAGAAGTATTTCTTTAAAATAGTGTGAACATTAAAAATATATTGTAGGTGTAAGTTTAAAAAAAAATTAATTTAATACAATTATAGCGAAATCAAAGGTGGTCGGGATAATTATTTCTTATTAATAACAAGGTACAAATGTCCATAATTCTAGCATATTTATATTTCCTTGAAATAATCACGCACTGATGTCTACCTTTATTTTCGATTCAGCCATGATTTTAATTCTTCACATAAGGAAGACATTTTACATTTTATTATTGTATGTTTTATCGAAAAACGTAAATATTTCTTTCATTCCAAAAATTGCTTGCGATATCATGCCAACTGTACAAAACATAGGAGAGTGAGTAAAGTGGGAATAAGAAAGAAGGTATAGAGAGAATAAGGAGCAAGAAATGAAGAGCTGATAAAAGAATGGGCAACGTAGGTGTATACAACAATCCCCAACAACTGTAGTTGGATAAATGCATATAGTAATAGATACAATCCAAAACTGGTAGGCACAACATAAATTACATACAAATTTTTGTGACAGTGAAGAAGCATGAACTCATCCCATGTTCTGAAAGATTCCTGAGAAGTTTGGTATCTTATCAACATGCTTAAGAGCACGTTCAGCTGTCTGCCTAGTTCTGTAGTCACCATGCTGAAAAGCATCCACAAGTGCAGTGCTCAAATTCTGGTCTGCAGAAACCTCACAGGCTATATCATCTGTTCTCAGCAGTCTCTCCACTGCCCAAACTGCTCTCCTCCTCAATGTCTCAGTTCTCTTCTCAAGTAGCACATCAAGTATAGGCTTCACTCCCTCTGCTTCCACCAAAATTGCCACCCCTTGCTCTATGTCTACTCCATCATCTATCAAAGTGGACAAAGCAGCCAGTGCTGCCTCAACCACATTCTCATTTGTGTGGTCCAGTAGACCTACTAGCTTCAGCACAGCCTGCCCATCATACAGGCAAAACGTTTCTTTCAAAGAACAGATCCCTCTGTGGAGCCTGCACAATCCACTTATCACTGGCTGCTTGCTGAAGCATGAAAACACCATAGCGCAAAACCCCGGCGGCGGCACCTCCGGCAATTTCGTCAAGTTTTTCGTCTCTAGGGAGAGATTCTCCAGAGCTGTGGCAGAAACCATCTGTACATTGTCCAGTCCATTGGACTGAAGCAGGTCAATGAAGAGTGCAGCAAGATTGTAATCACGGCAGAGTGCAATGGCATCAGGCTCTTCAGCCAAGACATATGTAACCCTTGCAACAATCTTCACAAGCCCTTCAAGAAATGGTGTCATGAAGCGGTTGCCTCTGATCTCTCCCTGCCTGATGGCATGCACCCTGGATATGACCATCACAAAGGCACCTTCATCTAGGAGCTGTCTTGTGAGGCCCAAGTCCCTCTCCGGTAGTTCGGCTAAAAGGCCGACAGCCACCGCCTGCTCTTCGCTGATCCCTGTATTTTCTGATATGACTTTGATTAGACTTCCAAGCTGTCCAACTGAGCCACGTAGTGCATCAGCCAGTTCCTGACCCATGTGAGGAGACAAATTCTGAAGAAGTTTTATGGAAGCTAGACGCAGATCTTTCTGGGGTGCTTCAATGAACTGAACTAGACTGATTGTGGCACCAGAGCTTTTGATAGCAGCTACAACACTCAGAACTGTAGTGGGAGAAGTGGTAAGTCCAACAAGAACTTGTAGTAGTTTGGTCTCTATTGCAGGACCGGTGTTACTTATTAGATGGAGTAGATTACGAACTATATCCTCTGAGACCAGAGTTTGGTGATCAGGTCCGAATGAAATGGAATAGAAGTCTTCTCCCGAGTTTACAACACTGGCAAGAATTGTAGCAGAGATCTCTTTCAATCGTGTGGGAAGTAGATTAGGACCCACTGCAAAAAGGTCATTGACAAGAGGAGCAAGTATTCCAGCCTCTATTAATATCTTTGCACTTGGATCACATGATGATATCTGATTTAGTGCCCTCAGTGCAGCTTCTCTTGATTGCATATTACCACTTTTCATTAAATTGATCAGAGATGAACCCACAGTTCTAGCAACAAGAACTTTAACATCATTGTTTAAAACCAGCTCACCAAGGTATCCAGCCATGGCGAGTTTGGTTTCTGGTGGACCTGAAAACATTTTAATGAAAACAACTAATTACCCACATGGAATATGAAGTTCTACAAGCAAGGGACCAATCTTGATGCCAAACATTTAGGGTTTTTAATGAAAATAATTGATCAAATCTAACAGAACACAACCAAATTACCACCACAATGCAAATTTAACAAGGGCCACATTCTCTAATATTGCCATTAAATTATATCTTAATCTTTTTCGCAACGCAAAGATATTATTAAAATTGATCAAAGCACGAGATGTGCCTCAATCACAGAAATACACAGGAAGAAGAAAAAAGTTACAGAAAAATGTTTTCCAGACAAAAGAAAGGAATGTTTTCCTGCATATAGCTCATCAAGTAAAGATACCACCAAAAACACCACGCCAAGCTTCCTCCAATATACCATCTATTTACCACACCAAGCATAAAATTATTATCTTAATTAATTTTTGCTAATCATACCTTGTCTAATTGTTTGGAATGTCAGATAGTTTCTGGGGTTTGGGGTAGACAGTATTTTCCAGATAACATTTCTCTATTAATTAAGAGAGAGGCCCAAAAAAATATAAGATGACGTATCACTTTCAACTAAAAGTTCTCAACGGAAAATATTTTCACGGAAGCTGTTTTCCACATAGAAGATATCCAAATCAGCCATAGAAGAAAAATAACAAGTACATAAAATCATGTGATATCAATATTTGGATAGAAGCTTGTTTGAAACATTTTTCACAATAAACAACACTTGTGCAGCTTGTTGAATTGCAATTCAAATGATAAATCAAGCTAGTTTTTCAATCATGAAAAGTGAGCTGTATCAAATACACAACGAAAAATAGGTTAAAATATATCATATAAATGTTATATAGTGTTCAATGCAATGTTTTAAATCCAGGATGGCAGCTAACTCCAAAAGGGCTTAGTAAGATAATGTATAGTCCCTATTTTTAAAAATTTTGTATAGTTCTACATACATAAATTCTAAAACCTGATAAAAATTACTCGAAATTAATAGCATTATAAATAAAAAGTCATGGGTGTCTTAAACAAAACATGTAAGTAAATAGTCAAACACAAGTTTCTTAGATAGGAATTATCAATCATCATCTTCTAAATCCAAATCTTTATCATTTTTCACAATTATTTCATCTATAGATTTCAATATTGGAAATTAAAACCCCAAAATAACCCTTGAAAAAATCTCATACTACTCAACGTAAGACTTAGACCCCTCATAATACCTAAGTCCCTATCAGCATCTATAGCAAGTCAGACTCTTTCCAAAAGTTCCAAATGCTCATTTCAAGAGATTCTTCAAATATCCATACAAAAAATATAATTTTTGCATTTGCCCTCCAAATAATTCCAAAACATAAGATGAAAGAAAACCCATGCACATCATTTCTACAAGAAAATGTGTATGCTTTCCCGAAAATTAACATAAAATGGTGAGCAAATTAGCCACACAACATGGGTATGCCGTGATAATATTGTAGAATAATAGTACCTTCAAGAAGTTGGGTCAGAAGAGGCTGCAATCTACCATTTTCAGCCATCTGCCGAACATTAGCCTCACACATCTCCAGATTCGCCAATGTTTCTTCAGCCTTCCCAACAGTGAGCAGATCTTCTGAATTGCTGCTTGTCATCCCTACTAATATTAGAATGGCTCCGTTGATTGAACCAATCTTCTCACAAAGGGTAGCAGACTTTGAGAGTTCGTAAAGCATGCACACAGCCTCCTCTCTTTCCTTAGAAAGCTCGTGGGAAAGGAATTTCACTATAGTACGGACAGTATCCCCTTCAGCCAACAATTCCTTTGGACCAAACACAATACGTTAGCATGGATTTGCCAACAGCACATATATAATACCAAAAACTACAAAGCAATGAAATGAAATGAAATGATAACCATCAAACTATGACAAACCTTATTCTCATCATCTTCTTCTACCACGATTCTAAGGGTTTCTAGTGCTCTACATCGAACCTTACGGCTGCCACTCTTCAGCATGTCAACAATCATCGGTATAAGCCCGGCATTGCGGACGGTGTGTTTGTTCGACCGACTTCTCTTGCAGATGTACTGGACATACTTCAAGGCCTGAAGAGTTTCATTCTCTGGACTCCCCATATTCAATGACCGGCGAGCCATGTCCAGCTGTGCAGCTTCATTCCTGGCAGTCCACTCTTCAATGGTGTTCCGCAAAGCCATACTTGGATTCAGTTCTGTGCTTCTCAACTCCTGAAGAGTCAAAGGGCAAACCAGTCTCCTTCCACTCTCCCTACACTCCTTGAACCATTTTTCAATTGCTTCACGTTCAAAAGTCTGTCCATTTTCTAAAGTAACAGGATCACGCATAACTTGCTTCGTCAGGGGACACACAAAAGCATCATATAGAGGCTCAATGTGCAACCTCTCAAAATGAAAGCTATCATCCGACTGGCTGCCAGGATCATTACTTCCATCCCAGCTCGCAGCCATCATATACCCACCAATCTATTGTCACAAATAACACAATGTTAAGGCAACGCCAAGAAACTTGCAAGATCAAATAAACTCAATGTAAATGTGGGGCGTTCATATAGAATTACATTTTACTGCCCTGAAAGTATAAATCTTTTTCTACATTATGTGACTGTAGGATAACCCTGTTAACATTCTATAATGAATACTTGGAAAGTTATACTCATGATGATTTCTAATTGATTGACATTAAGTTACTATGCATGAAAATTGAAGTATTTATAAAAAGCATGAGCAACTCGAATAGAAATACAAACTAATAATTGTGTCGGAGGCTAATTACAATAATGTCCCAATACCAACAACTAAGAAACACAACACACAGATCTCCCAGAATTGCATATTCCCATAATTCAGAACAGGGTGAAGCAAATTACTTTTCAATCTAGCCCTCCTTTAAATAGAAACTGATGGTGTTTTAAGTAATTATCACACAATCAAAAATAGAAACTTTGCAGAGTAGAGAGTAAGTGCCGTTGGCCGATGAGACAAAGAAAAAAAAAGGAACTGGTATTCATAATTCAAAAACGCATCGCAAATCGCAAAACACGGCAATCTAATAAACAGCAAGAAGGGTACCCGTGTTCGAGTTGAGAGAAGCAGCGAGCCAGAAAAAAACCTACTTTTAGTATTTAATTTGAGAATTGAAAGAAACCCTTTTGAGAGAGTTGACGGGGGAGCGTAATTGGAGTTGTGGCATGGTTAAAGAGTTGGAATTGCAGGAGCAGAGGAGAGGGAGAGGTAGTTGAGTTGAGGTTGAGGGAGTAGAAGAAGAGAAACACCAAAAATAACAACGCAGAAATTGAAAAAACTAAGGAAAAGAAAACATAAATATATTAAAAAAGAAGTTTTTAGAAAAATAGAAGATGGAGAGAGAGAAGGTTGACTGGATTGTAACAGTGATGAGGTGAGACAAATGGAAAGAGAGAAGATGGAGCTGTCATCCACCTGGGCCTTCCAAGAATACAGCTTGGCTCATACCATGCCCTAATAAAATAATAAAGTCATAAAATTTAGGTATAGTGTTCTAAATTAAAAAGACAATTGCAGAAAAACAATTGTTGAATTTGAGTTTTCAAATTTAACTTATGTTAATACTAAGAAGAGATTTAAGTTTTGTCATAATTTTTTTTATAATAAGTGTTTTTAAGGTGTTCTTATAAACATGAAGAAAAAAAGATTTGCATGTTTGAATTTTTGAAATAGATAATTTAACTTCTCCTTATAGATATTTTAGTTTGATGTATAGATATATAAATACTAAAAATACCAATGACTCAATCAGTAGTAAAAAGAGATGCTATTAGAATACAAAAATTCATTCCTAACACTATTAAATAATTAAAATACAAATTCCAAGAGAAAAAACAAACATTTTGAATAGTAATACTATAATTAAAAGATTCCAATATAGATCCATTTATAAGCCTTTTGCCAATATTTATTGTTGGTTTTAAAAGTATGAGTTGAAAGACTTTAATGTGAGTGTGTTAATTGAACACCTCCAGTTGTTATTTACTTTTGTGTTTCTATGGCTGTTATTATTTTTTTTTAATTCTGATGACTTATTTAACTAATTTATCAACTATCTAGTAACCTTGTCAAATATAATTAACAAAGTCTTTGGTTTGGAGAAAGAAAAGATTAACGGGTAAAATCATTTTCATCTTATATTTACTTCCTTTTAATGTTAGAAGAATCAGAATATTACTGTTTATAAAGCTATAACAATATGAAAAAAGTAACTTTTAAACTGAAAGCAAATAGTTTTAGTCAAGTAAATTTTACTCTGGTGAAATATTTGACAAGACTACTGATTAAAAATATGATTTTTTTTATTTCTTCCTTTTCCTACGAGGTTCTCGGAAGAAGAAAGAAAAGGAATTTCACTTTAATTATGAAGGTTTAAATTAAATAAAATATATATTTTTGAACACGTGCCACCTTTATTCTATCATGGTATGCAGGATTAAAAGAATGAGAATATAATAAATTTATAACAGTAAAAAGAAGATAATTGCGAAAGTGTGTATAAGAGATGGGATATTCAAGAAAGGTTTGCAGAAGAATTTTGCTTTGGAGTAGTAGAGTGACGAAGTGTCTTACGTCAGAATAGAAACGTGATTAAGTTGCATTGCAGGAAAGAAGAAGAACATCAACGTTCCGGAAACGGTGAAGAACCGAATAGAGATAAAAAAAAAAAAAAAAAAAAAAAAAAAAAAAAAAAAAAAAAAAAAAAAAAAAAAAAAAAACCCAATAAAAAAAATAAAAAAAAAATATAATATTATAAATAAAAAAAAATAATTTTAAAAAAACAAAAAAAAAAAAAAAAAT
>Ga0099824_1002805_pt1 | contig 25512 bp, 20 predicted proteins | sample SiratrowhiteBW_FD_76837 | JGI IMG/M metagenome (GOLD analysis project Ga0099824, IMG submission 76837) | Root nodule microbial communities of legume samples collected from California, USA - Siratro white BW | ecosystem: Host-associated > Plants > Roots > Nodule | place: USA: California...
ATATATATATATATATATATATATATATATATATATATATATATATATATATATATATATATATATATATATATGTATATATGTATTCTACCTCTGCCACTTTTCTTTGTTGTGCTTCTTATTCTGATACCTAGTCTGGTCTTTCTTGCAGGTGCTTTGTGGTCGAACACTGGTCATTAGAGAGCGTGTCAAGAGAGAGGAATAAGATCTAACTGGATATTCAGATTTTGCGTAGTTGATTCTTGCAATTTTGATTGTTTGGTCCGTCAAAATCTGGATTTATTCCTTGTATTTAAAATTCCAATCAGCAACATCTGTGTATATTTGATAGTTCAAAACATGATTTTTTGAGTGAAATAGTATTCAACTTAAGATCAAGAAATAGAATGCCAGAACTGATAAGAAACTTCTCTTTGTTTTTACATATCTATAATTGTTTAAACTAGCAGTGACTAATTAGGCGCAGGGGTACTCGCTTGAAGAGATAAAGGCAAAATGAGAAAGATTACTGAGGCAACTCTTTACCACTGCGGTGCAGTTTTCAAACTAATTCCCAGTCTTCCAATGTACAAAATATACGACAATTACATTTTGATATACAACATAATGATAAAATTGTTTTCTTTATAACTTTCCAACTTAATATCAAATGAATCTTCAGAAAAATATAATCAAATTCATCTTTAAACATTATGACATAATAGTTGCACTATTTAGGCATATAGAACTGAATCAGAAAATTTGTTCTTTCGTTCACTAAATTGTCCATTGTTTTCAAGATCAAATCACTACCTTTAGTTTTTTTTCAGTAGCAGTACTGCATTTCTGTTTGCTTTTGTGACTCTAATGTTCAGCTGCAAGATAATTTTGGGCTTTCTGTTTTAAACTTACAATGCGTTTGCAAATTAGTCAGTCACAAATTTTTTATTAAAAAGATTAAGAGGAATCGATTTTTAAAATTTGTTAATCAGGTACTTAATCATTAGTAACAACCATTAGCGTTCACGCCCAAACTTAGTTTATATTGGGCCTTTGTCTTGGGCCTCTATATTGGGCCTTGGTTTCATTTGTTCGACAAATTCTTCCTGCACCTTAATACACGCTTCCTGCACCCTAATACAAATATTTTAATTCCATAAATACTCCAACATCCATCCGGTTCATAACATAAAAAAAAAAAAACCGGATGGCATCCCATCCGGGTTTTATTTTAACATCTGTTTCCAAATCTTTGATTAATTCTTAAAACTAGCAATAAGTAAGTAATTTTTGGTGTTTATTAGCAATTAGTAAGTGATATTGCTGATTAGAGTAGTTGATTTGGGATTTAGGCGTTGTCGACGACAAACAGAATAATTTTTCGATTTGATATATGAGAACCGGATGGATTCCATCCGGTTCTCATTTTAATTTGGAAATGAGAACCGGATGGCAGCCCCATCCGGTTGTCATTTCAAAATCAAAATGACAACCGGATGAGTATGCCATCCGGTTGTCATTTTCAAATAAAATGAATTTTTTTTAAATGACAACCGGATGAGAATGTCGTCCGGTTGTTATTTTTTTTGAAATATGAACCGGATGAAAATGTCGTCCAGTTGTTACTTTTTTTGAAATGTGAATCGGATAGAGGTGTTATCTGTTTCTTATTTTTTTTCTTATATGAATTGGATAGAGTCAGTTGTAGAATTAAAAATTTATATTAGGTTGGAGGAAGAATTTGTCCATTTGTTCTTCGTCTTCCCGCTGCAACACAACACAACGTAACATAAACACAACAAAACATAGACAAACCCTTAAGCTGTTACCCACCTGCATGCTGCTGAGGTTTGATATTAGTTTCATTTGTTAAGTTGAAAGTGATGGAGATGGAGATTGAGGGTGAGAAACAGCACAAGTTCGATGTGGACCTCGGCAATCTCATGGCTTTCGACTCCAATCACACCTTTCCCTCTCAATCACCTCTTTCCAGGTACCCAGGTACACAGGTACCGTCTTCTTCCTCTTCTTTAGGGTTTTTTCGTTTTTTACGCTGTCCTTGCTTACATTAATTGAACACAGGGAGGACCTCGTCAAGCAGTGTCTACTGAAAGGCACTCACTTGGTTCAAGCTATCGCAGATGCCCTCTTCACCTTACCATCAACCGAAGATGTAGATGGCCCCCTTGTCAACTTGCCTACGCCACTAACTAAATTGCCAAGAGAAAAACATGTAATTCCACACTCCAATCTTTATTCTTCTAAATTCAAAGGTTATATAATCTATTAATTGTGACTTTTTACTTTAATGTTCGTATCCCTAATCCTTATTCCTGCTCTGTTGCAACTTTCCAACGGCTAAATGAAAGCCTCTTCCTCCATATATGTGTCTGCATTGCAATTAGCTATGCAATTGTATTGGTTATATGATTCTATATTTGGTTCTTTGCATCTAGTATTTTTTTTTTTTATGTCTAATCAGACAAATCACTGGCTCATCAATTTTTTGATGCTTTCAGCTGCCAAAACCTAAGCCTCCTACTAAATGGGAAGTTTTTGCCAAAAAGAAAGGTTTGTGTATTCAAACTGCACATGTGACTCTCAAATAATCTTAATGCTTATGCAGTCTGTGTTTGGCGTAGTGCTTCCTAATTTTTATTAGTTGAACTGATGTATTTTATCCTGTGTTATTTTGCAGGCATACAGAACCGGAAGAAAGACAAGATTGTGTATGATGAACAATCTGGAACCTGGAAACGGAGATATGGGTATGATCGTGCAAATGATGAAGATGCTGTACCTATCATTGAGGCAAAAGAAACTGATGGTATATGATCGAACATCCATTTCCTCACGAACTGCTACCATGTTTCTCTTAATGGTCATGAATAAGGTGTAGACGACACTTTACTTTAAGTTGTCAAGTTTGGGCACCAACAGAACCACTGCAATGTGTTCAGAATATGATAAAATTTTAACATAGGATGATTCATGGCAGACCTGTCACCTGCGTAAGTTTAGTGTGCTCAAAACAGTTCTAATGAAAAAAAATCTGAATCAGAACACCATGGACCCTTTAGAAGACGCAGATTGTACAATGGAAATATTTAGACATACCAGGGCATACTCAGTGCTTGATCAAAACATATGGTTGGCACTGTGGGTTACCAGAGGCTTAAAATCTTGAGGATTTTACTTCCTACCATTTTTTGGCACATTGTTATTTTTGGTTATGAAAATTCTTGCATGTGATAATCTGGAAGTTAGAGAGTATTTATATGTCTATATTTCGAATCATATAGATGTTTATTTAGACCGTGTATGTTTAATGTTATTACTCTCGTCTTTAACATTTTTATCTTTTAATGAATATATTGTAATTAACATTTTCTGGGTTTGTTTTCGTACACTGATCAGAGCTATATGTATGGCATATTAGTAATGGTATTATAACATTTTGTAGATCCAGAAGAGGATCCTTTTGCCAAAAGAAAAGAAAATAAGAAGAAAAGAATTGAAAAGCAAGATAAAAATCGACTACAGAACTTGAAAGAAGCTGCTAAATTTGGTGCTTTACCGAGGTTTGTAACATAATGTTTTCCAATTTACCTTGAACATTTTGTAGCATGGGAATTCTATTTGTTAATGTTCATTGCAGTATACATCATTGACTTGTAGTTGTGTGCACAATTATTTCATGGATCATGGACCTTTGCCTTTTAATTTGGCCATTTTAGTCAATTGTATCTCACCTTGAACAGTTGGGCATTTGCCTACTTTCTTTTCTCATTCACAAAGTCTTTACTGAAGTTTCTTATGTTAAACTTAGCAAAATCCAAATGATATATGCAGTTTCAGGTAGTGATGTTTTTCTTTTGTTTGTTAGGACACTGCATTGGGAGGTGCTTAATTCTTTCCTTTCCCTTATAAGCACCATTGCCTAATAAATACAACCTTTTGTACCTTTATTCAATAAGCATCAGCACGTAAATTTTAATATGTACTTTTTATTTTCTTAAATGTCTTCGAATATTTCTATTGGTAAAATGAGATTATCAGCGGGACCTATTTAAATTTGTTTCGAGGTGCTGGATTATGGACTGTGGGTGCTTAAATAGAAAAAGGTAAAAGTAGTTAATATGTACAAGTGGATTCCATTTAGGAATCCTAAGAGCTGATATTGGGTTGGAGATGATGGCCTTACATACTCCAATGCCAGAATAACTTTTACTTGTGGGTATATGATATTCTCAAAAGAAAATCTTACCTTTGCTATTGGTGGCATCTCAACTTCATTTAATGTCTGACTTTCGTGAATGTGGTAATTTCCCCAGCTTTGGGAGCAATTAAGTAATCTAGAGGCAACTGTCCTACCTTAAAAGTGTGTCAACTTTAGACTAGTTTGTTGTAGAGTTTTGACCTGGTGGTTCTTGTTTTCCTTTAAATACATATCTTTATTATTTTTCTCTCTGCTATTCATGATATTTTCTTGATTGTAATGAAATCTGAACAAATTATTATGCAGCCATGTTCAGTTGGCAGCTACAGCTTTGCCTATAACAGGAACTCAGGCAGCACCCAAGAAAGTTACAAAGGATGAACTAGGTAATGTAGCAGGAATTGCGGCAACTGCAACAGCCAGTGGTGGGAAATTTGACAAGAAATTGCCTGGTGAAAAGCCTGCAAAACATAAAGGAAAATATCGGAAGGTTGTACACTGTACACTCGTAGATAACTTTCTCTTAGCCATGTAAATTGTTATGTGTAGAAGCACCCATTTTTAACTAAACTGACTTGTTAAATTCCATTGTTTTGTTTTCATCTAGTTCCTGCCAGTGGTGGAAGGAACCGGGATAGGATCACAAGAGAGGGAGCAAACTGAAAAAATATTGAACAAGATCATGTCCAAGAATTCTCATAACATACTGAACGTTGAAAAGGTACTTTAGAGTCATTTAATGACATGGATTTCAAATTTGCCCACTTTTATTAACTTTTTTCTTTTGTCAAAATCGTGCTCTCTGAATTCTAGGCCGTCACAATGCACAATGTGAAGAAAGAGAAGAAGCGAAGGAGCGAGAAAGCGAAGGCTTCACCAGCTGACAACAAATTGAAACCTGAGAAAAAGTCTTTTAAAAAGGGAAATTTCAAGAAAGGCAAGAAAGGGAAATAGTCTAGATTTTATTTAAAACAAGTTTTGTAGAGTTCTTGGAAACTCTGTTTACTGGTTTGAATTTTTGTAGACTAATTTCATCTATCGGTCGCTATCCTCTTTATTTACAGTCTATATAAAATTAAATTAGATCTTTTAAGTGACAAAAGCTTTTAATTTAAGTGACTATTTATTTATTTTGTATACTTTGGAGTTTGCCAAGACCATTGTTTAAATAACTATTTATTATCCAAATAACTGCAACATTATTCTGCGACGAAAGTGAAATTCTTTATGAACGAGCTTTACTGAAGCATGAACTACGTCTCAAAACTGATTTACAAAATAAAAAATACGAAATTAAAAATTGGAAAGTGGCTATTCAGGAAGAAAGACCATTTTACACTCTGTATAAACACGTAATATCTTGGCCTCTCGGATGGCAAATCTGAATACTCTTTGCTTATTTTACAACTTCCAATTTGGCTCAGCTTGCCACGGTCGTCCTCCTCTACACACCACATTAAACCGGTAGCATTCACACGCAAACTGGCCCAATTCGTGCGGCAGACCCAAACTAAGTTTTATTACTTTCTATTCGTAAAAATAGAAATATATAATTTCTTAAGAATAACTTTAGAGCATTTCTCTAATCAATTTTATATAGTTTGTTAAGAGTTCAACATTCTATTATCACATATTATGGCCATAATAACGTCCTCAATCTTTAATTGGTGTTAAATGGAGACTGTTAAAATTGTCGTGTTCTATAGTACCACCAGCAATGTTAAATAGTTGACATGTGTAGAACAAAATTTTCTTGTTGATGGGAGTACTCCACTTCATGGCAAGGTCAAATATATCAGTGCTGACTGACACGGAAATTTCTTCTTTATGTATACTTCTAGACATATATTCAAATCTGTAATGATTGGATGGGGAGATTACCTATCTAAAATGGAGGATGAGATGAAAATGACAAGAATGTCCAAAGTCAGTGGACAAGAATGATTTCTATAGATTGAGATCTTAACCTAGTGAATTCATGTTGATCCGCTTCGGGCTTCTATGTTGATTGTGGAATCTCGAATAGATTACAGAAAGTAACCAGCGGTCGTTTGAGCAGTACCCATCCCTCCTTTCTGGAGTTCCAAGGACTGGCCGAATTTTGAATATCCCAGCTGTTCCTCATATTAACCATTATTATACTCTACTTTCCAGTCGAGTTACATCGTCAATTGAAAACTTGGTTATCTGTGAAAAGCGAGCCAGATTCTTGGGCAAATAGTTGACGGGCAGTTTTATGTAGGCTACAGTCGTAGGAAAGTAACAAACATACCTCAAAGATCCAACATGAATGGCAGAAGCATGATTGTAAGTTATAAGTCCTACATAAGTTTTAGAATACTCTGGAGTTGGCTCGTATCTTCTTAATCAAGTAGTTCTCCAAACCAATGCCAGCATCCACAATTCTAGTATGTCCTTTTATTTCAATCTTAAGAACTTCCTCCAAAGCACCACTGATTTTCCCACCATCATCAACTTCACATATTACAGGCATTAAGACCATCCAAGTATCCACATGAGGAGCTTCCCCACGTTCAAGAGACATAGTAAGAACTCTACAAGCATCCTCAACCCTACCAACATTACAAAACCCCTTCACCAAGGCGTGAATAACAGCAAAATGAGGAGAAAAACCTTTGCAGAGCATCTCCTCGACATACTTGCTAGCCTCATCAAGCATTCCCATGTCACACAAGCCCCTCGCCAAAGTACGATAGGACACGAGATTAGGCAAGCACCCATTGGCCCGCATGTCAGCAATAACCTTGCAGGCATCGTGAGCACGCCCTTCTCTACAGAATCCCAATATAACAGTATTATAATGAACAATATCAGGATTGCACCCTTTGACCTTCATCCTACAGAGAAGCTTGTAAGCCTCCCTGAGCTTCTTCTTCCTACACAAACTATTCAATAAAGTGGTGTAAGTCAAAGAATCCGGAACAAACCCTTTGTTGAGCATATCCTCCAAAAGATCAACAGCTCCATTCACTTGACTCTTCCGACACAAGGCCTGCATCAAAATCCGGTAAGACTCGATATCCGGCACGACATCTCGTTTGAACATTTTGTTGAACAGTGAGTAGGCAATGCTAATGTTCCCATTGAGACAGAACGCGCGCATGAGAATGTTGTAGGACTTGGTGTTGGGTTCCACCCCATACCTGTGAGCATCCTTGAAGAGAAGGAAGGCGGGACGAACGTAATTGCGGTGGGAAACGAGAATCTCGAGAATGCTGTTAAGGTGTTTGGGCAAAGGCTTGCAATTGAAGTGGAGAATGTTGTAGAAGGTTTTGAGGGCTTTGTCGGGCAAATCGGCTTCTGCGTAGACTCTTATCAAGTAAGTGAAGAGGGTGGGGGTGATGGGCTGGGAATCGGATCTGAGGCAGCGGAGGAGATGGTCGATGAGAGAGAAGTGTTTGGAGCGACCCAACTTGAGGATGAGAATGAGATAGGTTGAGTAAGTGTGGCGAAAGTTGGGTTGGTGAGAGGCCACATCGAAGATTTCTTTGGCCAAAAGAGGGTCTGATTGGGAAGCTATGAGCTTCTGAACTCGAGTTGGTGATCCGAAAGGGGTGTTCCCACTGTTGCTGTAGAAGGCTTGTTGTAGTTTTTGGTTTTGCAAGTAAAGGGGTGGTGATGGAAGGAAGAAGATGTAATTGGAAGCGACCGTGATTAGGGTTTTGGACCGAACGAAGACTCTCTGCATCTCTTCTTCTTCTTCTTCGCTTCTGATGGCTGACGGAAGCAGGAATGAATATACCTAATGAATTCCACGTGTCACAGTGGTGACCAAGACCTCCCAAATGAGGTGGCGCATAGACGACGTGGCATTTCTCGGACGATGAATGAGGCACGTGTCTAATAAGCAATGGTGGAGAACGGGACACGTCAGAAGGGGAACATGGCGAGGAAGTTGAGATCTGAGAGTGATGAGATTCACGTTCATATGTATCTATCTATGCATGTATGTGGCATGCGCCGAGAAGATATTTTGTAGGATTTTCGCGGTTGTGAAGCAAAGTATTGAAGGCGGTTTGAAAATTCTGAAATTCTCTCTCTTTCTCTCTCTCTTTGCCTCCACTCAATTTAGCAGACTTTTTAGATATTTTCTTTCACTGCTCTACTTAAGACTCAGCATGAGGTGGCTTCTTCTTCTTCTTACTTTTGTGGCGTCCAATTAGGGTTTTGCTGTGGTGTTTTTGATAAATGCAGCAGAAGCAAATTGCTTGAGAATGGGTGAAGTGGCGGGTGAGAAGGGTGTGATGCAGAAGCAGGGTGAACAGAGCAACAATGCCTCCACCGTTGGGTGGGAACGTTTTCTGCCTCGAATGGCGCTTCGAGTGTTGCTTGTGGAATCTGATGATTCTACTCGACAGATCATTGCTGCACTTCTCCGTAAATGCAGTTACAAAGGTTTTTTTCTTCTTTTCGTTTTAGGAAAATGTTGTTTACATTATGTTTCTCGAGAAAATGAAAACCACCTTTCTTTCCTCTTTAAACGTGTTTAATGTGAACAGACTAACACAAGTAGATATTTCAGTAACTGGCTATCAATCTGGTAGTGTTTGAAATGGGAATTTTCCCTCAAGCTCAAGATGCTTATGAACTTCTTAATTGCAATTTTTACATGCAGTTGCCACGGTTTGTGATGGCTTAAAGGCATGGGAGACATTGAAGAACAAAGCATCTGACATAGATCTCATATTAACTGAAGTGGATTTGCCGTCGATATCTGGATTTTCACTTCTTAGTTTAGTCATGGAGCATGACGTTTGCAAAAACATTCCCGTCATAAGTATGAGTTGACTTGGTACTGTTAGTAGTTAGATTATGGCTAATGGACTCAAATTTGTTCTCACCGTCTTATGGTTTTGCAGTGATGTCTTCTCATGATTCAGTTAGCATGGCGTTCAGATGCATGTTAAAAGGTGCAGCTGATTTTCTTATAAAACCTGTTCGCAAGAATGAGCTAAGAAACTTGTGGCAGCATGTGTGGAGAAGGCATGTCGTACGTCATATTCTTCAATTTTGTTCTGGCAATGTTTTGATATTTCTTTTGTCTATTAGTGTGAACTTACTACTTTGACTTATATTTACTTGGAACATAATAATTTGACACCCTTGAAAAAAAAATACACCCACTTTATAACCACATAATAATATAATAATATATATTAAGATTTTAAGTTAAAAAATAAAATAAATATGATTAAATATTATTATTTTGAGTTGTCAAGTTATATTTTATTTGGTGTGTCAAAATATCACCTCCCTGTTTACTTTCCATTTCTTGCTTCAATTCATGTTTTTTATACATGTAAGCAGGTCTCCTCAAAATTTAACACTGCCACAGATTGAACTTGGTTTTGCTGCAGAAAATCATGCTGCAAGCAATGATTCTAGCGGTTCTGTGGCTTCTACACCAAAAAATAATGAATGCAGCGGGAAAACAAGTGAGACTCAAGTAAGTTTTTCTCCCCCAGCCTCTAAGCTTTCACTGAAATAACAACATGCTGCAATCTGACTGCAACATATGTCAGTTTCTCAGATTTCAGTGTTAGGTGTGAAACAACAATTAATTTTTAATTCTGCTAATTCAATTTCTGAAATTTTATCTACACTTTCATTGCTTGGCATGAGTAACGTACAAAGACATAAACCTTGAATCCCTTTTCCATTACATGTATGAAGCCACTCTTTTCCCAACTTGGGAAATTTTCCTTCATAGGTTAGGCTGGTTTCATGATTTTATATAGAAACTGCATGTTTTCCAACTCCTATGTAGAGAGAACTTGTACACCTCCATTTTTTTGAAGCTGAGAGTACATGCATGGAAAATATGCAGGATATTTCGCAGCTGAAGAGTTCTTCAAATTTGAGCGATATTGGCACAGTTAAGCATGAAAACTCTACAAAATGTGAAAGGGAATCAGATGAGCAAAATGACGAAGCTGGAGGTGTGCAAGTTTCTTTTATTTTGTACCCTTGTTCAAATTTTGGCCCTTATTTTGTTGCTCAGTTACTGTTAGCATGTATTGCAGCCAAATCGATATCTATATCAGAAGATGAAGGGTGCAACAAAACTTTTAAACCAACAGGCTTAAGACCAGGTCAAGGCTATGATTTTGGTGAAATGAGAAAGCAGGATGAAGTTCTAAGAATAGAGTTGAGCGAAGCCAATCCCGAGATTACCGCCGATATTCATGGATGCAGTGATGAATTGGAAGGTCCTTCTACTGGGGCCATTGACTTGATTGGTACATTCAAGACACTTCCAAAGAGCACTGATGAAAAATGTAGTTTCAGTAATGGAAACATTGCCAAGTTTGACTTTGATACACAATTGGAACTTTCTATAAGATATTTTCCTGGAAGCTCATACAAAGCTGTATTTGAGGAAAGGCAAATATTGAACCATTCAAATGCTTCTGCCTTTTCTAGGTGAGTTCTTTACTTGTTTTGGACTTTAATTCGTAATCAAGTACTAAAGATAGGTGTTGTACGAAGCTTTCTTTGTCCTAACAATAACAAATTCAGCAAAATGAATTTTAGCTTTCATTTCTATAGTCTGCATTGTACGTGTTCTTTCTAGAGTCTTTCCCATTTTTGCTTATGTCATTATACATGCCGGGTTAATGGAGTTATAAGCTTACCAACTGGTGAATTCATATGGACTAAAACCATTTTGAGAGCATGTATTTATGGTCTTCGGAAGCACTAAGTGATGGTAAATGTGTCCACGCTTCTAGATACACGCCAAATATATTGTTGTGTTTTATCCTCAGTCGTCAGCAATTTAAATAATACTTCCCAAGCCTGAATTTTGGGGAGGTGGCGGGTGACGACTTGCCTACTACTTTTGTAGGTCAAGAAATCAGTATCAATTCTTGCTTTCCAAGGCATGTCTGCTACTGAACTTGCAAAAAATACGGAGAATCTTTTATGATACGTGATAAAAAAATTTGCAGGTATGGTAGTAGTAAGTTGTTGCAGCCCCTTCGTCCAACACCATCAACTATCTCTGCAAAATTAACAAACGGTAGTCATGATTCTCAGAAATCCCACAAGTTATCTGAAAACGCATCTACTTCTCATCAATATGGTGCAAAAAATCAAATTAAGGAGAAAATCGCCACTCCAGATATTGGTCAATCAGGACAAGTTGGTCCAAAATTACCAAACAGTCAACTTGGATTCTTTCCAGCTACAGGGATGACTTATGATCACAAGTCTACTGGAAATGGAAATGTCTTCCCTTCTATGCTTTATCCTCAATCAGGTGTCCATCCCATATGGACTCCAAAACCAGTGTTCCAGAAAGAGAGTTCTCCATTTTCCGCAAGTACTTCCTCCCAGTCTAATCCTCAATGTCACAACTCAAAACATCAACATTGGTCTGATGATGCAACGCATGCTTCTGATCGAAATGTAAATGATCAAAGCCATTTGGATTTTGAGACACAGGACTCTCCTGCTGCTAGTCAGGGTGCTGATACTGCTCTTTACCATGATACAACAAATCATAATTGTAGTGGTGTGTACAGAAGCATAGGCTGCAGAAGTGAAGGAAATGCTACTTCAGCTAAGGTAGACAAGGACAACCATGAAAGTTTCATTGACATTGGTCACCTCGGTTATGATGGATTCATAGGGACAGATTCTCATCGTACCAGCCAACGAGAAGCAGCTCTAACGAAGTTTCAACTTAAGCGGAAAGACAGATGCTACGAGAAAAAGGTATTTCCACCGTGCTATTTATTACTGATTCTGAAAAGAGCTACTCTTGAAATATTTATGGTAAAGGCATTATCGGGCCGTCATGCAATTGCTTGCTGTCATGTATTTCTGAAATTACCACACTGTAGGATTTGAAACTCATTAGTTTAGCATTAATGTTACTACCGGGTTAAGTCAATTTTGAAATTCCTATACCATATTTTAACTAAAATTATCACAATTTAAATTGTGATTTCTTTTTTTTTTTTTTTTCTAAGTTGCTTGAACTAACATATTTGGAAGATCCTCGCAGCTGCTTATTGTTGAAATTTCTTGCTCAGGTCCGATATCAAAGCCGGAAGAGATTGGCAGAGCAGCGTCCTCTGGTGAAAGGGCAATTTGTTCGCCAAGTACGCAGTGATCATCCGGTATCAGATCTGGGTGGTGATTCCTGAAATTATTTTATTATGGCTTCTCGAAATTACCTTCATCACTGAATTAAAATTTGACTTCCCAAACTGATTTGCCTCTCTCGACAAGGATTAACTATAGGTGTAGTGTGTATGGTGAAATATGTTTACTCGTAGCGTTGTTAGTATTTTCTTATGACTTTTCATATTGGTTGTCTCTTAGAATGTAGAATTGATTTGAAATTTTTATTTTACCTCGTGTATATGTTTCTCGATTGAATGCTAGTATAGGGTTATAGTTAGACAGTAGTATGCTTTCCCCTTAAAGGGTTGAAGTACCTTCTATCCCGGCAAGCATCTATGGTTTGTAATCAAACAATCTTTCTTTAATCTTTCCATTGATCATTTGAATCCCCTTAAGAATACTAGACTTTTGGTTGCTCAATCAACCTAATCTAGTCAAAGTAGGTACACTGGTAATTTCAAATTCCTACAATCACTGAACACTCCTCCTCCGAAGGCCCCTTATGATTTGTAAAAGCACTTTGACGGAGCCCACTGTTTATGTATTTCACTTTTCTTTTACTAATTCTAATTCCTACTAACATATTATTTTCAGATTCTATTTTTATGTTTTTAATCAATGAGATATTTAGTGTCTAATACTATTAGACTTCATGCTTAGATGAAAATATAGTAAGCAAATTTTTTAAATATAGTTAAGACAGATTTTAACGTGATCCTATAATTTGGATAATAAATCAGTTTTGAAGGTCTTAACGAGCATTGAAAGCATAAATAGTGTTAACATGTGTGATGTGTATAAATTGTATGCGACGTGTGCATAGTTGTGAGAAAGACATCACATCATGTGGAGTTTGGTGTAGGATCATGCAAAGCATGGTCCAAAAGGAACCGAACGGTGTATAACTGAAGAGAAAACACATAAGTGCAAGTTATCTCATCTCTCTTTCATTGCATGCAGAAACTGTTAATTTTTAAGTCTAAGTTTATCCATATGTCGGTTAAAGGAGTCAAATGGAGCCACATCTCCTTTAGCTCTCTTCTTTCGGTTCCCACCTCTTCCTCCCCTGCTTTTGTTTTTTTTGTTCTTCATTTATTTTCCACAGCAAAAACCAAAAGCACCAGTACCTGACCCATGCTAAATTAAGAAAATGAAGGTATTCTTTTTATTTTATTATGAAGGCGGTGAACTTTGTTGGTTCCACATTTCATTATACATCTATTAGTATACACTGACATAAGCAGCACGAAGAGCTACTTGTGTACCTTATCTATGAAGAAATTAAATGAGGCACCTGATTTAATTAAAGGATTTACAGTACTTGTGTATCCTAATAGAAAATAATGTGGAATTGTGTGCTATTTATGTTGAGAAAAATAGAAGGAAATTTTAAAAGATATTTTATAAATTTGTTTGATTTGGATAAAAAAAAGTATATTATGATTAAAAATACTATTGTACTCATAAAAGTGTATATTATAGCATTCAATCTTTTTAATCCATTATCAAAGAAAAATCAAGAGTAGCACACTTTTCTTGTTCAATTAGAAATTTTATAACAATTCATTCGTTCTGCTAAATCAACTGAAGTAGACTTTCTTAACAAAAAATCACAGTTTAATCACATATCCACTAAACAAGAATACAGTCCTTACATATGAAGTTATTACCTTTCATCACTGTGATGTGAAATTAAATAAAATTAAGATCTACAGGCTTACTATTTTTTTTCTAACTAATTTCTACCAAAAAACTTCATGTATAACACTCCATCTTATATCTACTCTGTCCACACCAAACATAAAATTGAAATTTATTCGTTAACTGACACAACAATATTAAAATTTTGCAGGTCTCACAGCAAAAAAATAAATTATTTGCATGAATTTTATTTGCTTCCCACTTTTTATAATTCCAAACCTAATATAAATTCCAATGAAAATAATTTTGAAATGCAATCTCTTTCTATTAATATTTTTTGTTTATTCTCATTGTTAATTCATTCATCTTCCCATAACAGTTAAAGCAAGTAGAAGAAGTGAAATGAGGGAGAAAAATACATATAAAGAGTTAGGAGTTTAGGTGGGGGGAAGTAAAAGACATTGCCAGCAAAAGAAGTGATGAGTAATAAGAATCAAAATGTACACTCACTGAGTTATATTCTTAGTAGGCAAAGAAAAGTGAAAGGCATAAGAAGTAAAGAAGAAACATTGGATTGAAAGAGATGTAAAAGCACTCCAATACTAAGTGACCCAATTCCAACTCTCCTTTGTGACTTTTGTGATCTATTACATTATTACAGCATCTTTCTTTTGGCGAAGGTTAGTTAAAACTAAGCAATTGTTGGATAATGATTTACAAAACATGATTAAAGTGTACAAAGAGTGAGAGTTGCTTATCACAACCAAAAAAAAAATGAGAAACAGAACAACACGTGTATATATGAAAAAATGTAAAGTAAAAAGCATGCAACGCTTTCCTCTTATATTCCTCTCCTTATTGACCTCTCATTTCTCCTTCTTTTTTCTCTTCTTCACTATCAAACTCCATAGTCACACTCTGCAACACAGGAAAAATGTCCAAGGACAAAAATTGGAATGATCCTAGACGTGCAGCATGCACAGCCATCACCATCTTCCTCCTCTTAGCGGGTGTTACTCTTCTCGTGCTCTGGTTGGTCTACCGTCCCCACAAGCCCCGCTTCACGGTCATCGGAGCCGCCATCTACGGCCTGAACGCCACCACCCCACCGCTCATGTCGACCACCATGCAGTTTACCGTCCTCATAAAGAACCCCAACAGACGTGTCTCCATTTACTACGACAGGTTATCCGCCTTCGTGGCCTACAGGAACCAGGCCATAACGCCGCAGGTTCTGCTGCCGCCGCTTCACCAGGGCAAACACACCGCTGTGTCGGTGTCGCCGGTGATCGGAGGGACGGCGGTACCGGTGTCGGTGGAGGTGTCAAACGGGTTGGTGGTGGACGAGGCTTATGGGGTGGTGGGTCTGAGACTGATATTTGAGGGCAGGGTGAGGTGGAAGGCTGGTGCCATCAAAACTGCCCACTATGGACTGTATGTGAAGTGCGATGTGTTGATGGGTTTGAAGAAAGGGTTGGTGGGTCCCGCTCCTCTCCTCGGAGTTACACCCTGCGATGTCGACGTATGATGTCTTCAAGCTACCTTCTTTTGTTTCTGTCTTCAGTTCAGTTCAGTTCAGTGTAATAATGTTCAACTCTATTTTTTTTTTTATTCCCCTCAAAACCAGAATATAGGGGTTAGTTTTCTTTCAAATTCAGCATGTTAGAAAAGGTAGAAATGAAAGAATTTTCAAGTTGCAGTGTACAAGGTTATGCTATTATAGATTAACTTAGAGGAACCAGAATGACAAGGTATGTATGTGTGTTTCTTTCTTCTCTTAATCCTCAAATTGTTTGTTTGTGACTGGAGTTTTTCAAAATGGTTATGGCACTTGGTGCAGCAAAGTAAAGTGATCTATAAAGTTCTATGCTTTTGTAAAGCCAAAAGTAAGCATAATTGGTTACTAGCATTGATATTTTGACACTGTAACTTATCTCTGGCTAGAAGGGAAAAAAATGGTGCTAAAATTTGCAGGCCATGGGAATGGAACATTTGGATGTGTAGACTCTAAAACAGGAGAAATTAGTTGATATGAAGTGAAGTTTTGTTGTAGATGTGTGAACAGTAATTCAATAATTGAGACAGCTAATGCACAATGCAGTTAATTTTCATAGCCCCCATTAAGCAGGCTTTACAACTTTTTCTCTGAAGGAAAATGATCCCTTCAGCATATGCATCTGCTGCCATAGACAAGTGAGAAGTGGTGTTTTAGACATTAGAAGGAGTGCATTGTGAGATGATCAAATATTTGATAAACAGATGATTATTATTTTTGGTTACTCTGTTTACATACTTCAAATAATATACAAATTAAGAAATATAAGTATTGTCTTTATTGGATTAAACAAGCTTTTAATATTTCTAAAATTAATGTTTTGATTGTAGTATTTATAAAAATAAAATTCTTTCAAAAAGTTGAAGTTTTACTTTTGTACCCGTGAAATGTGATGTGTTGGTTAATGACTTATCTGTTTGTAATAAGGTCAATTGATAATCTTAAATTGAATCAACAACTAATGTATGGGTTACAATATCAGCATTGACACTTCAAAAAAACTTGATTTCTAAATTAAATATTATTTATTTTAAAATAAATTTTAAGAATAAAAAATAATGATTCACATTTTAGAAGAAATAAACTCTGAAAAAATAGCATCAAAACTAAAATTAACTTATTTTTAAAGTGATTAAACTAATAATTTTAAATTTTAGAGAGATAGAATACAAATAATTTCTTTATAAAAAAAATTCATTCTATAGTAACTAGAAATATAATTAAATAGATATTTATTTAATATCACCAATTTTATAATATGCCTAATAACCCGCTCGCCTGTTGCTTTAATATTTTTAAAATTAGTATTTTATAAGCTATGATGAAGAAAATATTAATTAAAATTGTCCTAGAATTTTAAAATTAATATTAAAAAGATGAAAGTATAATCAAAAGTATAATAATTAATATAATCTCAAAAAGATAACAGATAAATCAACAATGGTATAAATTCTGAAGCAGTCAATGGTGGGCATCGCATCTATGAAGCTTCCTCTGCTGGAGTTTGATTTTGAGAGTGAAGTTTGTTGTGAAGGCATTGGATTCCCTTTTTGTGTGATTGATTAGTGTATAGTGAAATGAAGAACCAGAACTAAGTAGGTAAAGGAATAATCACTTAATGCAATTCTTATTCAAGGGTCCAAAGTGAAGAAACCAAACACATTATAATTCTTTTCATAATCTTCCATCTTCTGGCAAAGTGTTCTTCCTCCAAAATTTTAAAAGTTAAGTAGGAAAGTGTTGGATTCAATTTTCTTCCCATATCAATTATCTATGTTGTTTTAACGTTCTACGTTATTAGTCGTCAACCAATAAGATAATGTGAAATGTTGAAAGTTAAACGATAAAATATATGTAAATATTCAATTTTTGAAATATAGTCTAGTTAATAAAATCATTTACGTCAATTGAAAACTTAAATTTTTGTTAAAAACTTAATCCCATCCCACACTAACTAATCCATTTAACATGCTACCTTACATGTTTTTACAAAAAAACCAAAGACATTTTAACAATATTATTGATACAAGTGACATGAAAATATATTATAAATTAAACATGCCACAATGTATTCAAATTTGACTTATATGAATCTGAACCAGGGGTATATTTGACATTTCACCATCCTCATTGGGGTGCAGTTTCAAACAATGGGGTGCAGAACGCAGTGGCCCTTATCCTTCTCTTTGGGTCCATAGACTCCAGTCCAATCATTGGGCCATCATCCATTAGCCTCCAAACTTTATGGTTGGTTGTGATTACCCTACCAATTATCCAAATATTTGCCATGACAGATTGAAAGTACATTGGATATTGTGTGAATTTGACCCAGAAAAGAGTTAATGAAATAAAGCATTTTAGAAGAAAGATATTTTTGCATGATTTGAAAAGGGGAGCCAGCCAGGAACCTCCTATCCAAGGAAAAACCATAAAAGCCCTATCTTAGCAGCCATGTCATCACACAATCCATAATGAAAAGAAATGAGTGGTTCACCACTTCAAACTGTGGCAGAAGCACTTCCACACTCCTTTGCCACATTATCAAACACCATTCAGATTCATATACATGCCAACAAAATTACAAAACCACCAAATAAATATCTCAACAACATAATCTATATTCTTTCCCTGCTCTCCTCAGAATACTTGCATTGATTCACTAGAGCTAGCTACCAATAGCAATGGCCTCAACCTCCTCCCCCACCCTCTCTTTATCCTCTTCCTCCTCCCTTGTTGATGCCAAGCCTCCAAGGCAATCACCAGCTTCTTCCCCACAATGTGTCACCCTTCCCACCCTTCCTCCACCACCTGTGCAGTCTCAGACTCGTCCTTGGAAAACCGCTGCTTTCTGTAACTCAATTACCTAAAAAGCTTTCTCAGATTTCATAAACACCTTAATGTGTCATGCCCATCAGTCTGTGAATCATGGATTTTTCTAGCCTTGCTTCTTCAGTGTTATTCACTTTTAAAGGTTGATTCTTTCAGGTCGCAAGATTGCACGAAATGTTATAGGAATGGCTACCACAAGAGAGGCACCAGCAGCAGAAGTTGCGACAACTGAGCTTGCTATTGCTGAGACGCCAGAGATTGTGAAGACTATTCAAGAAGCTGTAAGGATCTCAAATTATCTGATCATATGTGACGTTGCAATTGTGTTTCTGACTTGAATAATTAATGTTGGCTACGTAGTGGGAGAAAGTTGAAGATAAATATGCAGTGAGTTCACTGGCCGTGGCTGGTGTTGTTGCATTGTGGGGCTCAGCTGGAATGATCTCAGTAGGTTATCTTTTAGTACTGAATTCCATCAAATGCATCATCAAGTAGCTTCTGAGGTAAATTATTAAGTTGTTGCAGCCTAAGCAATGATTGTCATTTGTAACAGGCAATTGATAGGCTTCCTTTAATTCCTGGGGTTCTTGAGGTAGTAGGCATTGGCTACACGGGGGTAAGTTCATCAAACTGTTTTCAATTGAAAATGATCATCAATAGTAGTTCATCTTCAATTTGTCTTTCTCTGCAGTGGTTTGCTTACAAGAACCTAGTTTTCAAGCCAGACAGGTACAGCCAAATTCTGTTGATAATTTACTATCTGGTTGCATGAATTAACTTAAATGTTTTATTTCCATAATTTGGCTACTGTTACAGGGAAGCTTTTCTAAGAAAGGTAAAAGAAACATATAACGAAATACTTGGGAGCAGCTAAAGCAGTGAGGAATTGTCTTGCAGCGTTTTGTTGAAGATGCAACCGTGCTTTATTTTGTCCCAATAAGCTTCTGACCATACTTCATCCCATGTAATGTATCTAGCCTCAAAATAAGTGTAATCTTTTTAATATATTCAAGAAGATATACATTTCTTCACTTATATATATATATATATATCCCTTTGTGAATTTCAAGGTTAACATTTTAGTTAATGCATGGAAACTGAATTCATGAATTTGAAGGATACTTTATCATTTAGTCCATTTCATTTTCTGAGAGAGCTTTAGTTAGGAATGGAGCATATAAGACCAGAAAGGGAATTGTTGGAAATAAGTTGTCACATCAAATTAGACTTCAATAGGCATTAATTATCTTAACCTCCATTCCAAAATTGAAACTTAATTTGAATTTTTTACCTGTTATCAGAGTTCTGAAAAGGATGCTGGACTTCAATCCCATATATCATCTAATAAATTTGTGAGGTTTGGTTGGATAAGCATCCTAAATGAGTCTTAAATAAATTGTAATTTTACATCCACCTTAGATTTAAGTGAATAAACCATTTTGGCCTACTTTATAAAAATCAAAAAATAATTTTAAATAAAAAGAAAGAATTTAAGTTATATTAATAAAATTAATTTTAATTTTAGATACAATTATTTGGTATATACACATGTTTAGTAAAATATTCTTTTAATACTTTCATTTTTTTTCAAAAAAAAAATATGATTATTATTTTACATATCGTATTAGATAAAAAAAATATCCCATTAAAATTAAGTTAACATTTTTTTAATATGACTAGCTCATCATTTTAGCAACTTTTTAATCTAACACATAAGGTCAAACCTATTTTAGAACTTCTACATGTTAAAATTTATAAATCTTTTTCACATGTATAAGTTGACATTATTAACAACTTAACTTGACCACCTTATTTAAAAGCCTATTTAAAGCTTGAAAAAAGAAAAAATGTTTCCAAACAACATATGGAAAAATAATCTACAATGCTTTCCAAAATGCATAAATATGGTCTTTTTTACTATTAGGAATATATCTTTCTACAAAACCATTTTCACGAAAGGAAGTTTACCCTCAGAACAAAAGGTTACATATTTGATGTGATTCTTTACGTGAAAGTTAAGTAATAATAATAATAATAATAATAATAATAATAATAATAATAATAATAATAATAATAATAATAATAATAATAATAATAATAATAAATAAATAAATAATAATAATAATAATAATAATAATAAAATAATTAACCAGAACTAACAAAAAAATTAAAACAGATCTATTACACATTACGTGATTCTTTATGTTATATATGCCCCTGCTTTAGGATTGGATATGATTATTCCTAGTTTTTAAGAAATAGATAAGTTTATGTATTAGTTGAAGATGTGGATTAAGAGAGTTTCATGTTAATCCATGTATATGTAAGGGGTTAGACTCAATCAAAGTTTATGTAAGTCGTAAGAAGACCAACGATGATGAAATTAGGTAAGAGAATTATTTTTAAATTGAAAACTCATTTAGTTATTAGAAAAGTATATTGGTAGTAATTTTTATGACTTTTTTTTTTCTATTTTTATACTCTTTGCATGAACTTTAAAATAAAATTGGTAAATAGTAATAACAATGTTACTTTTACGGAATGTAAACAATAAAAAAAATCAAATGTTATAAAAATTAAATTTCTTCACCCTTAAATTGTGAAATTTAATTTAATTTATTAAAAATTTAGAAATGGTTGCTTTTGTGTATTTTTAATAAGAGGAAACATTAGTTATATACCAAATAGAAGTTCAAACATGTCCTCTTTATTAAAAAGAAAAATAAAGACAAGCTTTATGATAATATATTGTCTAAAGCATCTAGTTTCCCATATTCTTTTGTAGAATTTCATACTCCAAAATCACATTCTGCATAATATTCATTACTTATAGAACTCCATGACCCAGTTGCCACATACACAGCATATGAATCTGACCCCCACTAAACCACCATACACGTCAGAGTTCTGTTAATTTAAAATGCATAAAAGCAAACACATGAAACACACGTACAAGCAATTAGAAATAAAGCAGAGGAAGATGAGGAGCATATAGCATAGTATAAGGTGTGGTCTACTTGAAGAACTCCATAACCCAGGAAGTATTGACATGACATTCATATCTGATGCCACTAAATCCACCTTCGTTTGCCAATTTCATGAACTCTTCTTCACTTCGCTCTTTACCTCCCGGGTTCTGAGTCATCATCGCAACATCCATTTGTGAAACCGTCTTATAAGCATTACTAGTCTCTGGTTCTTTTGGAAGAACTGCCTCCACAACTATCACTTTTCCATCATCAGGAATTGCATCATGGCAATTCTTCAACAGCTTGAGACATCACTCCAATCATGAAGTATCCACTGCACAATTTACTTAATATCAAACCGCAATGAATGAGGTTGGTATAAGTCATGCATCAGTTTGAATCAAACTCAACGGTTATTCATATTCAACCACAACATTCCTAATCCACCCTACAAGTCAGCTCAGTTTCCGCAAATAACAGTTTCCTCTTTTTGGAAATTGTGGAATCATTGCATGTGAATTCAACATTACAGTATCGTCTTCATGTTATCTTTAAAGAGATCATTTTCTTCCTCCTTCCACTATAAAAAGTTTCTTACAACATTTTAATTAAAGTGTTCTCTGCAACTTTAATTCTGACTTAGAATCTACTTTAAAGTTGAAATTAAAAAAGAAAAAAAAAGACAACGACGAGGCACACTGGTAGTGAGAATTGAAGATAAGAAACATGTTCAGTGTTTCTATAAATTATATAAAAAATCAAATAAAGTTTGAATAGAATGTTTAGAAGTTTAAAATAAAGTGAAAAAGGTGGTTCATAAAACCAGAGGAAATAAGATTTCTGTTGGCTAAGTCAAGGATATTAACTACCTCGGTTGACTAAGTCAAGGATATTAACTGACTCTTACTCTTAAAAGAAATATTAGAGGAAATAAGTACAAAACTTATATATTAGAAATCACTTTTCATTCAACTTATCTTAAAAGGAATACATAGGTACATATAGGGGATGAGGAAGTTTTCCTAACTTTTCTATTTGGAAATTCTAAGATACTCTAATTTTGGCATATATACATGCTCATGCATCATTCTTCCCGAGTTGGAAAGAAAACTCGGTATTTTCTTATGTGAGATCTTTATCTTCCTCGTAATAAGGTGATAGATCAGTTGCATTAAAAGTAGATAACACTCTATAATAAGTTTAAATGGACCATTTGTCGTAGGAGACAACTTGCCACGAGACTGAGGAAATCATTCCTTTCTTAAATGAACCGTTACCAAGTCTCCTTTTTTGAAAATGACTAATATTATGTGCCTTTTGGCTTGGTTTTGATATTGATGCTTTATTCTCTTCATAGTCCACTAGAAGACTCATGAAGTTTGACTCTAGACGAGCTTCATTGAGATTTTTCTTTGTCATGTATGACGACTCAGCTTGCTTCTCTTGGCTGTCATCATTGTGTCTCAATGGAGTTAATACAATCTTGATATCATCCTTAATAAAGAATAAGTATCCTTGAACCCATCATAGATAGCTTGACAATCATATTGTCATGGTCGTCCTAGTAACAAATGACACACGTCCATTGGAATGACATCAGAGCATACTTTATCTTGGTATTTACTCCCAATAGAGAAATGAGTGCAACATCGCCTTGTGACTTTAACTTCATTTCCTTTTCTTAGCCACTACAATCTGTAAGGATGAGGATGTGCCATAGTTGGAAGCTTCAATTTCTTCACCATATAATTTGCAACAACATTCTCACAGCTTCCACTATCTATGATAACCTTGCATACCTTTTCTTTAATAGTGTATCTTGTGTAAAAGATGTTGTGACGAAGCCAACTTTCATCTTCAGTCAGCATAGTAGTATTCAGATTATGACGAACCACTAAGGCCTCTCCGCAATCAGGCAGAACCTCTTCTTCAGTCACACGATCAATTTTTTCTTCCTCTGCATGCTCATTGGTTGGTTCTTCATTGATGTCTTCGTCGAGTAGAGTGATAACTCTTCGATTTGGCAATTAGCAGCAATATGTCTAAATCCTTGACACTTGAAACCCTCTTGCTAGACTCGAAAGAACAAGACAACTCATGGTCTTTATTATTTTGTGGAGTAACCCATCTTTGTTTGGAGGAATTGATCACAACTCTTTCTTTGGGGAAGCAATTTTTCTTCCTCTGGATCATTTGTTTTTCAACCTTCAAGGCTAGTCTTATCACATCATTTAGCGTCCAGAACGGTTGTAATTGAACAACATTTGCAATCTCTTCACTAAGTCTTCCAAGATAACGTGCAACGGTTTGCTCTTCAGGCTCTTGGATATTGCACTTCATGAGAAGATTTTCAAATTCCATTATATACTCTTCAATAGTGAGTGAATTTTGTTTTAAATTGTGAAAATTGATAAAGACTTCTTGCTTGTAATATTCTGGAAGGAACTTCCGCTTGAGTTCACGCCGCATTTTATCCCACGTCTTTATCTTGCTTCGACCTTCTCTTTCTCGTTGTCGCTTGAGATTCTCCCACCATATTGAAGCATGCTTCTTCAGCTTAATGGCTACGAGTTTCGCACGCTTGTCATCTGAAACGTCTTTTAACTCGAATATCCCTCTACTGTGCAAAGTCAATCAATGAAATCATCTGATTAAAGCCTCCCTTCAAATTCAGGAATATAAACTTTGATTCCCAAGCTTTTAGCTTGATAGGCTCTAATGCTCCTCCGAACTCTACGTTTGGTTGAGTCATCAGAAGAGGACGAGTTATGAAAAGGGATTTGTGTTATTCTCTTCATTAGAACTGCTTCCGTCACTTGTTCAACCATGATCTTGTTGAGCACCTTCATATCTTGCAAGTTGCACTTGCAATGCATGAACTTGATAACGTAGCTCTTCCATCTCCATCTCTTGAACACTTCTCCGCTTTGGTGTTATGCTAATGTTAATTCAAAGACTACTACTATGATGAAGATAACGTGTGAATAATGCACAATGATGAAGATGATGCCATAGTGCGGGGGCATGATGTCGATGCACCAATGGCAGCTACCACAATAAGATGCTTCTAAAATAAAAAGGAAATAAATGATATTATCCGGAACTCCACCATAGATGATTGCACTAATAAAGACTCGGACCACACGAACGAAGACTCGCACCCATAATAAGACCGCTCACAAAGAAAGCCCTTGAATCTACCACGAATAAAGTAATTTGAATTTAAGCAAGATGACCTTGCTCTGAAACAAAACTGACACCGGAATGTTGTTTGAGTCACCAATCATGCCAAGATTAAAAACCCCACTGTAGTGAGAATAGCCAAGAAACTCACCTTGGTTAGCTAAGCCAAAAATATTAACTACCTCTTACTCGTAAAAGAAAGAGCTTAAAGAAAATAAGCACAAAACTTATATTAGAAAGATACATGGATACATATTTATGACAGTAGGAGATAGAAAAGTTTTCCAAACTTTTTCATGTGAGACTTCTAAAATACCCTAATTTTAACATATACACATGCTCTTGCATCATAAATACTATTATATTTTCCTAGCCTCCATCATCATCAATAGACCAAAACTCCCACTAACACACCGACCCTTACCTTCATGAATATGGCGTCTCCTTTGCTTTTAAAACCTCTTTAACTGTGCACAGCTCGTACCCTCATAGTATACATTATCAGAAAAGAAACTCGACACTAATGTTAATTGACAAAGAAAGCAAATTGTACACACTATTTATGTTATTGTCTCGTAAAACTCAAAATTTACCAAATAACTCTTCAAAAGACGAAAAGAACAATTTTTTTAATTTTCCAGAACCAGAGATTGGAATGTGTAAGGATCATACCAGGATAGGAAGGAGCATCTTGAATGACATGAGGCAAGTCAAAATTGATGCCCTGGATATGAGGGTATTTGGAAGTGATCAAGTTAATGTTGATCCCAAGAGCTCCACCAACATCCACCAGCCTTTTTACGCCCTCAAAACCTTTGTAGGATTCTAGAACCTTCTTCATCACCAAAGTGGTGTGATTTATCATTGCTGTGTTGAAAACTTTATTGAACCTCGAGTCCAAACGTGGATACTCAAAAGCATGAGTGCCATAAACCCTGTTGAATGGAATACCCCCCTCCCGAATTGCATCTTTCAGCTCAGTC
>Ga0099824_1002807_pt1 | contig 25510 bp, 23 predicted proteins | sample SiratrowhiteBW_FD_76837 | JGI IMG/M metagenome (GOLD analysis project Ga0099824, IMG submission 76837) | Root nodule microbial communities of legume samples collected from California, USA - Siratro white BW | ecosystem: Host-associated > Plants > Roots > Nodule | place: USA: California...
CTTATTGTTACCAACATTTTTTTATTTTCTTTTTTTACATCATTTTATTTACCCGGATATATATATATATATATATATATATATATATATATAATATATATATATATATATATATTTTTAATTTATAAAATTTTTTTTTTTTTTTTATTTTTATTTTTATATATATATATATATATATATATATATATATATATATATATATATATATATATATATATATATATATATTAACATTATAGGATTTTATCTTTTTTTCAAAATATCCCTTAATGCAAAAAGAATTTGAAAATGCACAAATTAAAGACATAAAATGCTAATTTAGATTTCAGTACACGGACCGAATTTGGATACATTAGAAACTATCCTTAAAAAATTTTAACGACTAAAATCTTTGAATCTTTACATAGAATAAAAAAATTACAAAATGTGTTCAAATGTCTACTACTTACTTTGGTCTAAACGATAAGACATTTCGTGTAACAGTATATTTCGAAAAGTATACTTTTATCTAATGATTGTGAACTAGAATAATAATGATTTCATCTAATATTTAATAAAATTATATTGAACAATTCCAAAAATTGCAGAAGCAATGTGAACGAAAGCAAAAACTCTTATTAGACAATTCAAATGGAATATGTAATACAAAAATTTATTCATTGAAATGCGTTAGGAAATCTGTATTAGAGAATAGAATAACATGAAATAATGAATGTAAAATCATATAATGGTCTACTACCTGAAGAATTATGAAAATAGTTATTCTCTTTCGTCTTGCATAAGCTTGATTAACTTTTAAAACTAATATACTTCCATTAGTTCATACATATTTTACATATCCATTTTTACACATCTATTCTTTCTATTATACAAAATTCTTCCTTACCCTAATTATAAAATATGCTTCTATAATTAATAAAAGGGTTGTAATATGCTGCTGGTGGAAGAAAGAAAGTCACCATCATTAGTCCATCCAAAACCAAAGGGACATCTAGACCCTGTGAGAAAGTTAACATAGAGTGGATGGGTCCTCAAAAGGAAACTGAATTCTCTATCATGTTAGTACTCGATTCATTCTCTGAGAGGTATGCAGAAATATTAACAAAGAAGGAATTTGAGAAGTTAAGGCGTTCATCAGTTTCATATGATTATCATTGGGGTTAAAGAAAAGAAATGAGAAAAGTGAGATATACATTATTAAGATAAAATTGCATTAAACCATAAAGATAAGATGAATTAGATTTATTAGATGATTAGAAGTAATCATTTAAAAATTTTGGAATTCATATACCACAGAAATCCAAAATTTTGGGATGTATATAGTAGAAGAATATGATTTCTCTTGTTTTAGGAGAATTTTCTGAAGAAAATACTGCATCCAAGATAATAGTTGAATCATTTAGAGAAAACAATAGAAATAATATCAAGAATAACTTCCACAGTAAATAGTTAGGATAAATGAGTAATACCACCTCCAATCTACAATAACTTCAACCCATTAAATCCTCAAGGATCAAATCCTCTTCTTGTAAGCATTCCAATTGGGTACAATATGATCATATGATTCATCCATAATAGTGGCATTATAATCAATTCAAGAGAGTGAAGTAAAATCAGAATAATTTAGCTAAAAAAATAACATAAATTATTAGTAAATGAAATTTTCATTTAATGCCATATGATCATCATTACTTATTATGAAAAACTAGTATAAGATTGGTTAAACATTTATAGTGTTATGATATAAATAAAATCAATATCCTTTGTCATAAAGATCAGTTACATCTATACAAAAGTTTCAAAGAGATGTGAGGCAAAGGGGTACCTAACTAAAAATTGAAATTTGTGTATATGGTACTATAAATTATGGATGAAACATTTCTTATTTATATGTTGTATTCCCATTTGTGTTTACATAGATGAAGGTCAGTGGGAGACCTGAACATGAGCAAAAGATAAAAAAAAAAAAAATTCATTCCAAAGCCTCACATAGGCTGTTAGAAATGTTCATGCAAACACGAAAAACTCAAAAAAAGCCAAATTGGATGTTCGATGTGAAAATCCTTGTTATCCATGTGGAATTCTACATATTATTATGCAAAATGTTCACAATTCACAAGCCCAACAAAATCGAGCATCTGAAATAGGTGGCAATTTACACACAGATGGCTCCATTACTAGACGTGAACATGCAATTCGTATGGTAAGTACACTAAACAGAAATCGTTTTTATTCTTTATAACTTCGTATATTAGTGATGATGTTTGTAGGAGAAGGAGTTGGGTCGTCCACCACATATAGATGAAGTTTCTAAGCAAATTCATGTACGAAAGGCTACTAGTGAACTTGTGGACGAACGATTGTCAACACCCAATTTCATCCAGGTAAATAGAAGCATAAGAAATGTATAAATAAAAAAAATAATAAAATAAGTATAATAATAAAAAATGTAAAAAATATATATAATAAATAATTAATCTTTCAAGTAGTTTGGTTTATTATTAGAAAAAAGAAATAATGTTTTTAGGGAAATAATATTGAAAAAAAAGTGAGATCGATGTTTTGTTTTAAGCCTAGCCCATTAGGTGTGTCGAACATGAAAAAATAGGGTATGGGACGTTTGCTACTCATACCCCAAACCTCCATTAATTAGGTTGCCACGTTCACTCTCTTTCCCATGCAGCTTTCTCCTGCCGATCTCGTCATTGCACCTTCATAGATGCATACATGTTTTCTCTCTCCTTTCATTTTACGTAATCTCTTTCTTCTGAAACATTAAATGTCATTCACTCACACTATTAATGTCCAATCTCTTTGATCTTTCGAGGTTAATGTCCACCTTCATTTTTACCACTAATACATGTCGTTCGTCCTCTCTTAATGGATATTATATACTTTTATTTTCTCACGTTCTAATTCTTTCACTCTACACGTTCATTCTCCCCACTTCACCATCACGACACATCGCTCATTCTTCCCCACAATTATACTTATTCACTCCCCATACATTTTTTTTCCTGTGATGCTCTCTCTGATATTCATTCATATTTCTAACTGCAATTGTACCTTCCTCTTTCTCACGTTGCACCCCCATTCATCCTGGTATGGTAATTGTGTGCCACTAGTTTGCTTTGTCTGTTTTAGTTTAATTTAAATGAGAGTCAATTCATTTTTAATAAAAACAATGATGGGAAAGCGGGACGGGGGAAAGTTTAAAGGTCAACATGAAATATATAAAGAGGACATGCACACGCAGAGGGAGCCTTAGGGAGAGACACTACAATTTTCTCTGACGTTGATCACACACAGACACATACTATACACTGTTCGGTATAAGTTTTGACTTGCACGCATGATATTGAGTTTTTCTTGGCACCAGAGAGAACCATCATCTTTCATTCGTAGTTGATCACGTAGAGGTTAGTGTCATTTTGCCTCCATCTTTATTTGTTTTTGTTTTTGTCCTCATTTTCAGCAAGGCATATTCACTATGCATTATTACATTGCTTGCCTGCATGCCACAATGCCTATGGTCATACATAATTATGCTTTTGTTTTTATTTTATTGGAAAATTGAGGACTAGAGAATTGAAAAAATACAATAATAGAAAAAAGCGTAAAAAAATAAGCTTCATTGAAACTGTGTGCTCTATGAAGTTACTTTGTAAAATAGACGCTATCGCTGTCAGTGTTTTGCACAATGGTTAAAGCCTTGTCGAGTGCCATTTAACTGAGTTGTGTTGTTAGCTGAGTACCCTATAACCTAGCTGAGTGCCTTAAACCAAGTCCGAGTGTGCCTTTTACTAAACAGACCCAACTCCGTTTTACATAACGGCATCTTAAAACTTGAATCCGCATCTTGTAACCCAAGGTCGTATCCATATATGCCCAAGTCGTATCCTTAGAAGCCCAGGCCATATCTTAAGAAGTCAAGGCCGCACCTGTAAGATCTCAGACCATATCCTTAGAAGCCAAAGTCACATCTGTAAGAGCCCAGGCTGTATCCTTATAAGCCATGTCGTATCCATAGAAGCCAATATCGTATCCATAGTAACCCAGGACGCATCCATAGAAGCCAGGTTGTATCCTTAGAAGCCAAGACCATATCAATAGGAACCCAGGTCGCATCCATAAGAACTCAGGTTGTATTCTTAGAAGCCAAAATAGTTTCGCAGAACCTAAGGCCACATCCATAGAAGCCCAGGCCGTATCCTTAGAACCTAAAGTCGTATCCTTAGAAGCCAAAGTCGCAATTGTAAGAGCATAGGTCGTATCCTTAGAAGCCAAGGTCGTATCTAAAGGAACCCAAGTCACATCTATAGAAACCCAGGCCGTATCTTTAGAAGTCAAAGCCACATCCATATGAACCCAGGCCATATTCTTAGAAGCCAAAACCACATCTCAGAGCATAAGGTCACATCCATAAAAGCCAAGGCCGCATCCGTAGAAGCCCAGGTCGTATCCTTAGAAGCCAAAGTCGCATCTTTAAGAGCCCAGGCCGAATCCTTAGAAGCCAAAGCCGCATTCATAGGAACCCAGGCCCAGGCCTTATCCTTTAGAAGCTAAAACTATATCCATATAATCCCAGGCCTTATCCTTAGAAGCGAAAATCGTATCTTTATAAGCCTAGGCGTATCCTTAGAAGTCAAACCGCATTCGTAATAGCCTAAACCACATCTTAGGAACCTAAACCGCATCCTTATAGCCCAAAACCACATCTTAGAGATAAGAAACCGCATTTCAGAACTTCAAAACCGCATCTTAAGAAGCTAAACCGTATCCTCAAAACCTAAAGTCGCATGCTTAGAACCTCAATCCACATCCGTAAAACCTTGTACCTTATCTATACACTGCGGCCAAGAATGTCGTATCCATATGCATGAGCGAAAGGGCAGTATCTATTTTCCGAGAGTGAGAGAACCGTATCCATGTGCTGCGATCGAGAATGTTGTATCCATACGCATAGCTGAGAGTGTTGTATCTCTTTTTGAGAGTCTATATCCGAGAGTGTCGTATCTTTTCAGAGAGTGCAGTATCTCTTTCCGAGAGTGTTATCCCAAAAGCCATATTCAGTTTAGTTTTAAATATATAAAATTTCCTAAAAAAATATAAAAATATAAAATTTCTCTAAAATATATAAAAATTTAAAATTCTCTAAAAAAATATAAAAATATAAAACGCATAAAAAATATAAAAAATATATAAAAACACCAAACACGCAAATACCAAACACACATTTTCAAACAAGAGTTACGTAAACCCAGATTTTTCATCATGCATGGAAATACGTAAGACCAAGGTTACTCCTTGTTGAGCCCAAAAATGAAATAAAAAACATTTTCTTTATTTTTTTATTTGGCTTTACTTGCATCTTTATTGTTATTGTTTTTGGGAAAAATAACATCTCATAAAACTACAACTATTTTTCTTATTTGATTAAAGGTATCGTTTTAGGACGGTCGTTGTGGAGGTGCAAACACCTTCCCCATACGTAACCGACTATCGAATCCATATCTGGTTCGCAAACATTTTTTTCTTGATTTTTCTATAGCTTTTCATAATAAATTACGGTGGCGACTCCATCTCTATTTAATATATTTTTATAAAATTTAAAAAATTTTGATTGTCGCTCCTGTCCTGATCCCAATTGCGATAGATGGTGACTCCAATGGGGAAAATTTTTTAGAGTCAAGCCAGTTTAGTTAAATGAATAAAAATAAGTGTGGTTTTCTGAATGTTTATCTTTTCCTTTTCTTTTTTATATATGATTGCTTATCTTTTGTATGTATTTTTGCACGTTTTCTTACTTTTACAATTACTATTAAAATATTGAACCTTAGGGTAGACAACATGTTATATTATCTGCTTGGGAACTTTTCTAATTGTTTTGCAGGTGGGGACTGGGTATGCATTCTTCCCTCTCCACACACACACATTCTTGCATATGTTATACCCGGGTCTGTGGAAACTTAGAAATAAAGAGGTTGTGTAGCAAGATTGAAGGCTTGTACTTCCTGCTTGTTGTGAGAACTCCAACTAGAGTCTTTTTGCTTTATCTCATATCCATAAAGATTTCGTTTACCAAATGATATAGATGTGCGGTGGAGTGCGGTGGAGTGTGTCATAGCTCTAGTGGTCTTTAATAGGAATTAGGAAAGCTATCCTGTGTGAGCGTGCATTTATAGGCCTAGAACTTGAACTCCGTTAGGTCGAACTTTAATTAGGGCACTAAGAGAGAATTTCTGCAGCTCAATTATCCACCGACTGTTCTTGAGTTATTGATTCAAAAAAATAATACCTTTTCTTTTAAAAAATTCTCATTAAAAAAATGTTACACTTTATAAAATAATTTTGAAAAATATTAAACCATTTTTCTTGTACATACTAATAAGTGCATCACATGTACACACCACATATCATGAATAAGTACCCCTTGAGGTACAAGCATGCATTATTTTTTAGTCATCATATAAACATGCATTCACATTTTACCTTCATACATTCATAGTAGCACGTATATGTTTTTTATAAACCTAATGTCACTTTGCACCATACACAACATTCATCTATAAGTCGTGACATACATACATTAGTTAGTTTTTTTTTCATTTGCATTTCATATCTTGTTCTCATCTAACTCTTTAAAAAAATAAAAAAACATAAAAAAACACAATACGACTAAATTTCCGCAACACCCATATAGAACTCGTGCAAATTGCAAAAGGATGGAAGATTGGGGTAAAGTGCAAGAGTCCATAAAACCTGACATCGACCAATTAAAGGATCAAATAGGTCAAATCTTTGAAGCCTTAGCTGCTTTAAAAACCACTAAGGATAATCTTGTGGTTAGAAATGAGGAGGCGACTTCTTCCAGTCCTATGGTATCACAACTTGAAATAGTGTCAATTCATAACAATGTTGCTTAGGGGAATATAATGGTTCACACCGGATGACCCCTATACGGTTTTCCCCCGAACTATACCCCACTTTATGAGGAGTATCCTGATCAACAACAACTACCACCAGTTACCCTTATTAACCCCTCAAGCATATATGTGGGCTAACAAGAGTCAACTCAAGTTCAGCCAAATACTGGTCCCACGGACATGAGTACTAGCAGACTAGCAATCTTTACAAGGACTCGTGCAATTCTTCATTCACGAGTAACGAACGAAGGAACGCGAGCAGGACCTGTGATACAAAATACTAATCAAGGGGTATCCTATGACGTAGAAGGGACTAGAAATAAGTTTGAATTTCTAAAGGAAAGACTAAGGTCCATTGAAGGAGGAAGTAATCATGGATTTGGGGACGCTGCAAGATTATGCCTGGTTCCAAATGTTATAATTCCACCCAAATTCAAAGTGCCTGAATTTGAAAAATACGAATGCATCTCGTGTCCCAAGAATCATCCGACAATGTATTGTAGAAGGATGGCAGCCCATGCAAATGATGAAAAACTATTGATACATTTCTTCCAGGATAGTCTGGCAGGTACAACTCTAAGTTGGTACATGCATCCTGAACCAACTCGAATTCGGTCATGGAAGGACTTAGTTGACTCATGCATGAAACAATATAAATAAAATATTGGATTGGCTCCTGATAGGTTACAACTTCAAAATATGTCAAACCAGACTGTTGAAACTTTTAAGGAGTACACTTAGAGGTGGAGGGTATTAGCTGCACAGGTAGAACCACTATTGCAAGATCGAGAAATGGTAACCATGTTTATAGATACACTGCAATCTTTGTTCTATGAACATATGTTGGGCAGTGTTTCTTCTAACTTTGCTGACATCGTCGTTATTGGAGAAAGAATAGAGTTCAGTTGAAAAGTGGCCAAAATTGCACATGGCTCGCTCGCAGTTATGAATGCCAAGAAGAATGGGTTTAACCTTAGCAAGAAAAAGGAAGGTGAAGTCCAAGTAGCCTCAACCACAGTTCATTGAGGAGGTTATCCTTCATCCTATTATAGACCTGAGCACTCACCAATTTCCTACACTGCAAATACGCCACCCGTGATGAAGTTCCTCCTTGATGCAAGCAAGAAGATGATGAGATGTGTGATGAATCTCCTTCAATGCAGAATCAAATGGAAGATGAATCAAATTAGAGAGACCTTGCGGAAGCTTGACGTGAAGATGCTAGGTGGAAGAAGTGTTGGAAGAGGTTAGGCCAACTTCCAAAGGCAAAGGTTCTTGCTAGACTTTAAAGAAGAGCTAACAAGAGGAGTTTGATGCAAAGAAGCTTGCATTTCAGCAGCATTTCTTCACTCATATCAAATCTGAATTTTACAATGGAAAAGAAAGCTATTTATAGATTTTGGGAAGCTTGTAGCCCAAGCTTCCTTACCCTAACCCTAACCCTAACTCTAGTTTACATTCCCTAACTCTAGTCAAATCCTCTCCACTGCTAGCAAGCCATGTGGCGATCCAAGTAAAGCATGGTTATCTAATGAGGAGATGACATGAGGATATCCAAGGACTCCATATGTGGAGCTTCAAGCAAAGAAAAATACCCCATATGTGGCGCTCCATGGTGTGTGGACGTCCAAGGTACATGCAAAACTAGTTTCTTTCAAGCTAAACGTTCCAAGTGTGGCATTACTTGGACGTTTAGCTTTTCCTAAGTTATTTTCCTAAAAATTAAAATTATTTACAAAGAATTTTATTTATTTTTCTCTATACAATTTATTTACAATTAAATGATCAACAAAATAAAATAGACTGGCTCGAAGGCTCTGTCTCTAACTCAGCATGAATTCTTCTAGTGGTAGGACCTCTCCTGGATCTTCCTGCATCATCGCCTCCCTCTTGAAAAGGATTTGTCCTCAAATCTGTACATTCTGCCTCATCATCAGTACTACCTACAAAAGGAACTAAATCAGTAACATTAAAGGTAGCATGTACTCCGTATTCTTCTGGCAGATCTAATTGGTTTGCATTATTATTTATTTTTTTAAGAACTTGGAAAGGTCCATCCCCTCGAGGGTTGAGTTTTGACTTCCTATGTTGTGGAAAGCGATATTTTCTAAGATAAAGCCAAACCCAATCGCCCTCCTAAAAAATAAGCTCTCTCTTCCCTTTATTGTTTTGATTAGCATACTTCTCACTTTGTTGTTGTATTTGGTCCCTAACCTTCTCATGCATTTTTCTCCCAAATTCTGCCTTAATGACCCCTTTTTTGTTTATAAAATCTTGAGGTTGAGGTAAAGGCAATAAATCTAAAGGTGTGAGAGGATTGAAACCATATACAACCTCAAAGGGAGATAGTTTAGTAGTCCTATGAACTACTCGATTAAAAGCAAACTCAATATGAGGAAAATACTCATCCCATGATTTGTAGTTAACCCTCAAGACCGCCCTAAGCATAGTTGACAAATATCTATTAACAACTTCTGTTTGTCCATCCGTCTGAGGATGACAATAAGTGAAAAAATTTAGTTTGGTGCCTAATCGCCCCTAGAGAGTTCTCCAGAATTGATTGAAAAATTTAGGATCTCTATAAGAAACTATGGACTTAGGTAATCCATGAAGTCTAACTACATCTCTTAGGAAAAGTCTTGCTATGTTGCTTGCATCATCTATCTTGTGGTAGGGAATAAAATGGGTCATTTTGCTAAATTGAACAACTACCACAAAAATAGAATCAAAGCCCCGTTAGGTTCTAGGTAATCCAAGCACAAAATCCATGCTAATATCCTTCCAAGGAGCACAAGCAACAGGCAAAGGAGTATAAAGACCATGAGGCATAACTCTAGATTTGGCTTGTAAACAAGCCACACACTTATAACAATGCCTCTGTACATCTCGTCTCATATGGGGCCAATGCAAATTTTCTTTCGACATATCTAAAGTCTTTTCTACCCCAAAATGCCCCATAAGACCCCTTCATGCATCTCTTTAACAAGGAGCTTTCTATGTGAACCATGACGAATACAAAGTTTTCCTTCTTTAAACAAATACCCCTGATTCACATAGTAACCTCCTTGAGGTTTCTTTTGACATTGCAAAAATGAATGAAAAATCAAAATCTTGACTATTAAGTTCATGTATGTGTTCAAATCCAAGAATTTGGGCTCCCAATTTAGAAATTAGCACATGTCTACGAGACAAAACATCAACAACAATATTTGTTTTGCTATAAAAGTTCTTGTATTTGATCACATACTGAAATTGCTATAAAAATTCCTTAGCATGTCTTTCATTTAATTTAAGTTGGCCCTTCAAATATTTAAGTGACTCATGGTCACTATGAATGATAAACTCTTGGGACACAAGGTAGTGTTCCCAAGTTTGAAGGGCACGAACCAAAACGTATAGTTCCTTATCATAGGTGGGATAATTAAGAGTGGCTCCATGAAGTTTTTCACTAAAGTAAGCAATGGGATGACCACTCTATAATAACACAACACCTATGCCAACCCCCGATGCATCACATTCTAGCTCAAAAGGTTTTGAAAAGTCAGGTAGTGCTAAAACAGGTGCATTAGTGAGTTTAGATTTAATGCTTTGGAAGGCTTTTTCTTGTTTTTCTCCCCAATAGAATGTAATATCTTTCTTCACCAACTCATTGAAAGGTGAAACTAGACTAGATAAGTTAGGAACAAATCTTCTATAAAACTTGTAAGTTCATGAAAACTCCTAACATCTCCTACATTCTTTGGGGTTGGCCACTCTTGGATGGCTTTTATTATTGCAGGGTCAACATGAACCCCTTTATTATTTACAATAAAACCTAAAAACACAACATTATCTACATAAAATGTACACTTTTCTGAATTTGCAAACAATTTATTTTTTCAAAGAACCAACAACACTTCTCTTAAATGTTGTACATGTTCTCCTACATTACGACTATATACTAAAATATCATCAAAATAATCAACAAAAAATTTTCGTATGCAATCCTTTAGGACATGATTCATTAACCTCATAAATGTATTAGGTGCGTTAATAAGACCAAAAGGCATAACCAACCACTCGTATAATCCAAATTTGGTCTTAAAAGTGATTTTCCACTCATCACCTTGTTTAATTTTGATTTGGTGATATCCTCTTTTTAGATTAATTTTGGAGAACACAACCGACCCATGTAACTCATAAAGCATATCATCAAGCCTAGAAATTGGGTGCTTGTATTTAATAGTTATGTTGTTAACTGCACGATAGTCACAACACATCCTCCATTTTTCCGTCTTTCTTGGGCACCAACAAGACAGGCATGACATAAGGGCTAAGAATTTTTGTACCCAACCCTTGTCCAATAATTCCTGTACTTGAGATTCTATCTCCTTTGTTTCTTTTGAATTTGTCTTGTATGCTGGTCTGTTGGGCAAACTGGCTCCAGGAACAAAATCTATTTGGTGTTCTATACCCCTAAATGGTAGAAGTCCCGTAGGACCTTCACTAGAGAGTACATCACTAAATTCTTTCAAAAGATTTTCAATGAAAGGAGGTAGACTCTTAAGTTTAGAAATTTTGGACATTGTGCACGTGAGTGTTCCTTTACAAAAAAAGAGATATGGAGGTTGCTCATTTATAAGAACATTTTTTATTGATTTATTTGACAAAATGTTCAACTGTTGAGTGACCTCGTGGGAAGGAACACCAAACTCCCACACCTCATTTCCATTTTCAGGACTTAAGTCTTTAACTTTTAGACTTCTTTTCTTTTTCAAAATGAATTTTGACTTAAAAATTTTTCTTTAGGGAAGCATGAATTTTGACTTAAAAACTTGTATTTTGATGTAGGAATAAATCAAATGGCAATAGGTAAAAGCATTGACTATCAATAACCTATCAAATATATACAACACGAGACATGTTTATACACAAAAAAGAGAAAAATATGTACCCGATAGAGGCTCCAAGATCAGAAACACTCGCATTTGTATTTTTCTGCAATTTGTTACTGTAAATTCTTATTCAATTCTTGAAAGATTCATAACTATATTCGGGACTATTTTGGACTCTCCTAATTTTCTTGACACCTTTCTGTGTTATTGAATAATGTGTAGTTGTCCCCCACTTTTACTCTTCAATTCATCTTTTATATGAAACATTTATGACTACTCAAAATTCTTTTGATCAATGAACGTTATTAGTTTCCTTTCTATTCCATCGTTAACTAACCGTATAATAAAACTTTATTGATTCTGTTATAAAGATTAACCAACATAATGATTAGATGCACTTAGTTTTGAACAAATAAAAAAGAAAATTGCAACTGAAATTTAATTTTATCTTCTCATCAAAAATTAATACTCTTAATTAATCAAATGCATCCTGACTTAAAATTAAGCATTCTATTTTTATTATAAAAAAATGAAAGTAAAGAAAATGGTACAAATAGTAAAAAACATTTTATTATTTTTCTTATTTCACCCGGACAAAATTGGGTGTTGACAATTACCTTTGTACATACAAACAAGGACAGTTTGTATGAGTTTTTTCTTGTAAAGACTATTTTCCTTTTAGGAACAATTTTTTACCAACCCTACTCTCATTCAAACCTAATTGTTCACATTCTTCTAAACTAAAACTCACATAGCCAACCCAACATGCGAAAATTGGGGCATCCCTATTTCGCGAAAGCACGCAAACGAAAAGATATATGAGGATGTGCATTCCCAATATCTTTCAAATGCCTCAAATCCTCATTTACGCACTTATCATTTACTTATGGGCACAAGCATGAATTAAAGCAGTGTTTCTAAACGGAAAGTTGATAATTACCCCATGTTGCCATTAGCTCCAAATTGACGATGTCCCTTGTTTTAAAAAAATAATAATAAAGTATCTAATGAATTCAATGATTACAATAAACATCTGGCTCTACACATCGAAAATTTTTGAAAAAAAACACATTTTGTACATACATTCTCCTTTGAAAATTTGTACATACCTTTTTTTTTACACATTTGTACATACATTGTAATTGAAAAATTCATTGAAAGAAAAATCCTTTGTACACATATTGAAAAATCATTGAAAAAACATTTGTATATACATTCATGCCTTCATCTTTAAACACATAAACTTTAAAAAATAATAATAATATAAGAATAAAAAATGAGGATAAGGCTGGTTTACAAAAATCGGATCTAGATCAGGGAGTCGGTTACGAGTGGGGAAGGATTAGCACTCCCACAACGCCCGTCCTAAGACGGTACCTTTAATTAAATAAATAAACCGAGTGTGATTTTTCAAAACATTTATTTTCCCAAGAAAAAGACAGAGATTGAGATAAAACAAACAAAATATTTTTTTAGTTTTGGGGGCCCGACAAGGTTTGACCTTGCTCCTACGTATCTCTATCAGGGATAGAGAATCAGGGTTATGTAGTTCTTTCAAGAAAATGATTTGTTTAAAATGTTTGATATTTTTTTATTTTTTTGAAACTTTTATATTTTTTTATATTTTTGAAAATTTGGTATTTTTTTATACTTTTAGAACATTTAGGTTTTTGAAAGTTAAATTTCATTTGGATATCGCTTGACGCGTACGGCCCTTTGATATTTCAAATGAAACTAAAATCTTTTGAATTAAATCTCGTATAACGCCTTTTGGGCAGCGTACGTGCCTCTAGAAAGTCCTTTTTTGATCAAGGTTAGCATCAAGACCAAAAACTAGATTTTGGGATGTAGAAATCTTTAGGGTTTGGTGGGAAAAAAGTTGTAAGAGGCCAACTTTGAAGCCAAATTTGAATGGTCAAATGATGATGGAAATGAGCAAACTTGGTGTTAAATTAAAGATGAGTCTGAAGGCTTTCCATTGGTTACCTATACACCCCTAGCAACTTTAAGGATTGGGAGAACAAATTCTCCAAAATTGATGTGTTTGATGAATCTGAATTTTTAACTTTAGTCAAAATTTGGTCTTCTAAAATCAGTTTGGGACCCCAACTTTGGGGTCAAAATTAATGGTTCAAATGACATCATAAATGCACCTATGGCATACCACTTGAAAGATCTTGAATAGATATTTCCAACAAACACAAATACAGCCCTTGGAAGTTCTTAAATTGAGAGAAAACTCCCTCAAAATTTAGGCACTTGAAAATTGAAATCTATCCCATAACTTAGCTTCTGGGAAGAACCCAAAAACCAGTTTAGGGATAGGTTTTTCGAGCTGATTTTGGGTGCTCAAATGGTAACATAAATGCATCTATGATATATCACTAGAAAGGTTATAAAACGACGTTTTCAAAGACTACTCACACACCTTCTAAAGGTTCACGGATATGGAGAACGAACTCTACAAAGTTGGCTAGTTGGTTATCTCTCATGACTTAGTTTCTGGGAAGCCCAGAAACCAGTTTGGGGTACTACTTTCAGGATGATTTTGGGTGACCAAATGATTTCATAAATGCACCCAACCTAGACCAATGGAAAAAGGGTAAAAATATCTTTCTAATGATAGCTCATACACCTCCTAAAGCTTCAAGACCAAGGAGAACGAACATCCCAAAGTAAGCCTCAAGACCACGTTTATGATTTTATGTGGTGCCCAGAAAATATTGTTATCCATGCTAGACCCGCATCTTGACACTTATTTTTGAGGCATCTAGAGGTTTCAAAAATGGGGTTGTAGCATACCACTGGAAAGAGGATAAACCCAGCTTTCCAATGCAACCCCCAACTTCTCCTAAAGGTTCCTAGATCTCCTGAAATTTGCTCTCAAAGTTGGCTACTTGAACACTGAAGTTTCTGGGCTGGTTTTTCGGCGAGTCTCCGGCGACGGCAAAACGCTGTGCCATGGGGTGGCGAACGTTCCCCTCCTCACCCTCGTCTCAATGGAGGTGGAATGGAGGAGAGAGGAGGTTTGTGGTGGGAGAAAATGAGCTTGCAAGGCTCGCCGGTCATCAACCTGAATGGGACTTGCACCGGCGAGCCTCCGGCGAGGCTCAAATGGAGGCTTCAAGGCATTTTAAAGTTATAAAAATGGTGGAAATGAGATAGAGAGAAAGAGACGCACCTAATGGAGGCAGGAAACCCGAGTTTGGAGGCGGTTGGTGGTGGAGTACCGACAAAGCCCGATTTTCTGTTTTCGGTTGTTTTGGAGGCTTCTTGGAGGTTATTGGAAGGTGTTTAGGCAAAAAACAAGGAGGTGTCTTTTGGTGCAAAACCGTGGGTGAGTTGTTGGTTGTGAGGTTTTAAAGGAAACTTGGAGGTAGTTTCATGGTGGAGGTTGGTGACGACCATTCGAAGAAGGTGTCATGGGAAGAGTTTTGTGTTTTTTCTGTGGTTGTGAAGGTCGTTCAGTGGTGAAGATGATGATGATGGTTTTTTCTATCTCCCTTTTTTCTTCCTTTTTGTGTTCTCCCTCTCTTAAAAGAGAGTCCTCTCTTTTTATTTCCGAAAAAGCCCCTGCCTTTTCATTTCCCAAGAGACCATGCCTTTTTTACTTCCCAAGAAAAAATCATTCCTCTTCACATCTCAAGAAATTTCATGCCTCTTTACTTCTCAAGAAATCCCATGCATCTTCATTTCCAAAATCTTTTTATTACTTTTTTTTAAGAAAAATATTTTTTTTTCTTTTAGAACACTTTTGAAATAAAGTTTACCCGGACGAAATTTGGTATTGACAACGATAACACACTAACTCTAAAAATAAAATCTTCAAGTTTTTTTTTTTTGACTTCATTTCATCAAATAATCATGTGCATCATTACCAAAAATATTAACATTACATATCCAATATCTCTAATTTGGTAAATCAAATTTTGATCAGTCTAGATCTTATTTGTAAATTCACTCTGAATACATAATTTGTTTATAAAAGTGTCAGAAAAATACATGTAGTTATTATTGAAATTATAAAAACTTTGTTCTTACACAAGACTTAGGGACCTTCAAAGTTTCCTCCCACACAGCCCGAACAATCCAGGCTCGCTCTATTGGGATGTTGTCAGTCTGGGCATTTATCCTGGAAGTGTTTGTCTCTGTCCGTTAAGTTATAGCCTACGTCCGTCAAGTATCCGCCCAAGACATGACAGGGGGTGTACCTGCGAAGACACTCCGACGCTCAAGTAAGTATTCGGTTATCGAAGCTAAGTGAGTTCTTGTTCAATAATGCATACCTTTGGCCTTCATTATCCACTTATTTATAGGATTCAAAGTTGACTTAAATCTTACGTTATCTTAGCTCTTACAAGTTGTCTTGCCAGAGGTTGCTTGCACGCTTAGACTACTGATTTACTCCTCTGTACGGAAGTTATCAGCTTAGGGCGACAAGTGGTCGTCCTGAGCTGGGCAGTACACTTGCCCCCCCAAGCTTGAGCGATATCTTATGAGCGAAAAAGTTTGTTTACAAGTGTATCAGTCACTCCAAGTTTTCGGATGAAAATTAAGCGACAAGGTATTCGTTCACCTTACAGATTGCAAATTTTGTAGGCGTTATGAAGCGGGAAAAATTGGTGCTCATGTTTCACGTTCCTGCACCAAGGTAGTAGGTACACGGATGTCAGACTAGCAATTTAAGGATTGGGTTAGCATATCTTGGTTTGGCTCATTTGCATTGTATTTATATACTATACAGAAGCATTATTATTGGTTGAGGTTTGAGGATAGAGTAGCTTTTGACAGTCTGCTGCTGTCAGTAATTGTCTGATGAACTGTGGCACTGTTATATCACATTGTGGTCATGTACTTGTCGGTCAAGGCCGAGTACTTGTTGGTCAAGGCTGAGTACTTGTCGGCCCTAACTGTGTAGTTCTCGGTCATGGCAGTACACTAGCCCCCCAAGCTCGAGGGCTAGTCACGAGAGCTTCATGAGATTGTAGTTGTAAGCATCGGGTAGCCATATCGATCGTGACCGCATACTACTCGGTCATGGTAGGACAATGTCCCATTATTTTTTGAGTTATGGAAGGCACCACGGAGTGACACTGCCCCATTTTCTTCTGAATTATGGGAGGTACCATGGAGTGACACTGCCCCATTTTCTTCTGAATTATGGGAGGTCACCATGAAGTGACACTGTCCCTTGACCGAGGTCTTGTAATCGGTAGGGGTTCATGGAAATGAACTCTCCCTTAACCGAGGTGTTGAAGTCATTCTTGGTTGATCATGTCAGCAGGAAACTAGTGGATTTCTTTGGGGTGGACAGAACTAAAACAAGGAGGATACTGCAATATATTTTCATGATAGACTTCTGATGGCAAAGGACATGAAAACCGAGAATCACATAATTCAATTGGATTCGTGTCCCACAACATCATTTTTGAAATTACCGAGTAGTCACACATGCTTCATTATTGACCACTTACTTGGCCAAAGGTTTACCTTGCGGGTGTTTCTTCTGTGATAGTCTAAAGCAACAATCAAACTATTTTTACATTTTCTTTCACATTTGCATTCTGGGGAAGAGTGAATGGAGGTTGGGAAGAACATAGAAAGTGTGACGACGGATAGAAAGTAGCTACAAGTTGAGGTTAGTTGAGGTTCCTTGGGTCCCGCGATCCCTATTGAGCGTATTTCTCTAAAACCTGCATCGATCTAAATGTCTGAGAGATTAATCAAACGGTTAGTCATTTAAATGGAGTGGTTGTATGGGTTAAATTCACATTTAGTCGGGAGACATTATATGGGTCAGATGTCCGTTCAACATTCCTCAAGAGGCATACATTGCTTGCTGTAGCACATGATATCCTCTTTACACATGGCAACACCAACAAAGAAAATAGCATCAACTTAAATCAATAAAAGATAATCTGGGAGGGGAAGAGAGAAATGGCCATGTCAGTCAACTTAAAGATAGTGTGTTGCCAAGTAGCAAAGAGCTCTGTAACCCAAATTTGTTCTTGGTAACTCAATCAAGCCAGCAGTAAGTAATCATTGAGAATACTTCTCAATCAAAAATAAATATATAGAGTTTGTTCTTGTTGAGGCTTGGAGGGTGTCTGTTCTCGACTAGGATTTTTTGTCTTGGGCGCTATATCTTCGGTCTGGGATGATGGTTTCCGATCTTGTGTTGAGTCCACGCACCTGATATTTATAAAGGTCAAAATCGTATAGCAGAGTAGCGTTTGGTCGAGGTTTGGCACTGTAATTGTCTGCGTTGTCTCGTAACATGGCACAATCCGAGAACTACTCACCCTACCCGAATACTATTCGGTCATTTGAACTTAATTCCACTTGGCTTTAATGATTATAAGTCTTGTTGACTATGTCCGGATACCCTTCAGCCATCTCATATACACTACACTTCGGCTATGTCCTGGTAGAGTTCGGTCCTTGCATGCATAGAGTTGACTGTAATTACACCACTGAATTCAGCGAAAGCCCAACAATATCTCAACCATCTTGAAAAGATACGATTGTGCAAACAATGGAAGAGATCCCGTGAATAGGTGAGTTGGTCCAAAAGAGGAACCGGGAGGTTGTCATCAGGAGATTGGAGACCGCAGCGGAAGTCTGAGAAGAAGGTTGAGATCTAACCGAACGGCATCGTCAGAGCGGAGCTTATGGATAAAGTCACCAGAGGTGAGAAGCGAATTGAGCTTGGCGTTGATGAATGCGAGGGTGGTGCAGGTGCAATGGCCGAGAACCATGTTGTTCTCAATGCTTCAACGAGTGTCTTGGGATGACAAGGAGCAGTGGGCTCGTGGTTTTAAAGGTGCTTCAAGACCTTGTCCCCGAGTTGGGTGCTCATTTAATCTTGCATCTCGAGAGTTGATACTGGTGTTAGCTATTATTTTAATCCAAAGTTAGCAGGAAGAGGATGAAGTTGAGGGTTTCTCATCCTTTGATTTCAAAATGTTCAAGAGGGTGTTGCCTAACAAGCATTTGCAATATTCGGTTGATCCCTTAAAAAACGTGGATGCAACCTTCATACGGAGAAGCAATTGAGAAATGCAACAAAATTTTGGGTTGAAGAATGCAAGGGTAGCGCTGCCATCACAAATGAATGGGTCATAAGTGACGTTATCTCATGACCGAGTAGAAGGCTTTGAGACCTAACCGAACAGGGTCTTTAGACCGGAGCTTCTGGATAAAGTCGCCGAAGGCGAGGAACGTGTCGAGGTTGGCGACAACAAAGGCAGCGACGGTGTAGGTGCCAAGGCCGAGAACTATGTCTCTCTTCACGGTCTCGATGAGTCTCGTGAGGTCGACCTGAGTGAGGGTGACAGTGCAAGTTTTTGAAGAATTAAAGGGTCTTGGGAGTTTAGACCATATATCTCAACGTGAACTTGCAGATTTACAAGCCTTCGTGGATATTGACATCTTACTGACAGGGGTAACCCCAAAGGTGACCGCCATTCTAAAGCAAATCGACTCCGCGAGGCAGCAGGCGGTCATACACATCAAACCCTTTCATTCTCAGGTAAAAGTAAAATACTTCTTAATGGGCAGCGAAGTTCTCCACTAAAACAAAGTCATGATCTGTGACTTCACAAATATAACCGACCTTAGGGTGATCTCTACGTACTTGCAGGTGATAAAGAGAACATCGATTCCACCAAGTACCAGAAGGTATGCAAAGCACACCTGCGGAAAATCTTCTATACTGGTAAGTTTGAGACTTGTGGAGGAGGTCACGAAGGTCAGGAGGAAGGAGGCCACCACGGAGACCAGGAACTAGGCGATGATGTCGATGACACCACAAAAAAGAAGTGATGTCACTACCAACACGGAAAAAGGTGATGTTGCTACCAACGAAGGCGTCAAAGGCGACGGTGGAGTTCATGCGACCTTCGGAGATGTGGGTGCCAAAGGATACGGTGACACAAAGGCTGAACGTGTGGGCAGTGTCAGAACCCGAGTAGGCAAACACGGAGATGAACTAAACTAAGCCTACCTTCCAGTGTCCGGGTGAGTGGAAGGTGCAACGGTTGCAAGGGTGGGTGGAAGGTGGATTTGACAGAATCAAATAATGCCACTGTTGCAAGATGAAGAATGTTTTAATCCAAAAGCTAAGTAATGAATTACCGAGAACGGGGTTCAATAATAATTGGATTTTTTTTTATTATTTACCTTGCATTGGAAATTTTCCGAGAACTTCCTCCCATGATCAGAGTAGAACCAAGCCGATTGCTCTCCTTTGTCATTGCCTTACAAGCCTCCAACTATTGTCCAGAGGTTTCCTCTCTTGGAGCTAAAATAAAGCCCGATACTGGTTATCTCCCCAGTGTTGATTATTTGCTTAATAACTATTGTCCAATTGGATGGATGAGTCATGGCTTGGAAATGAAGCACGGCATGTTCCAGTACATTTATATACTAAGTAATAAATAATAAATGTAACTTTTAATGGCACATTTCACGATGGAAGATATTTCCAAAGTGTATTAAAATGAGTGGGTGAAGGTCACATAAAGTAAAAACACCAGATTCACTTTTGCCCCTCGCCAATGATAAAAGTAAATAAAGAAGGTTGCGTGAACTTCACGGGGGAATTCGTGATCTTGCTCCATCCAATGACATCACATATGATCTTGCTTTTCATCTTTCTAACCGAGGACCTCAAAAATCAAATCACTTAGTTCAGTCGTGAAGGTGGAAAAAAAACGATGTGGTTGAGGAGATGCACACATGGCCGAAGAGTTTGTCTGGGATGGGAGTCGGCATTAGCTATGTTAGTAGTGAGGATGACGATGAAAGGAGACGGATTGGGTATAGCGACTAAGTTGAGAGTTTCAGTCGGTTCGGAGGAGTCATAGCCTATTATGATAAAGATTTAAAATTGTTGAGCAGCTTTCGGCTTCCTAGAGGAAATGTTCTTAGTGAGACCGAAGGCTTAGAGAATTACGATGTCGAACTTCGATGTTGATTTAGGTATCGCTACGGATAAAGTTTAAATATGAAATATCCGACATGTTGATCGTTGAAACACTCTAATTGCTAATTGCTGCAATTTGGTTAAGTTATTCGGTCTTGACAATGAAGTATTGACGGAGCCGAAAATATAGTAGAAAAGGAGAATGGAAATGATGAGGAGGACATCAACTTTTCATTATAGGCAGTGTCGGTGAAAATACTTTGGCTATGTCAGCCTTACACTACTCGGCCATCTAGGTCTACGAGTTCTCCTTTATCTCCACCATGTTGGAGTATTCCCACTACTCGGCCATCTAGGTCTACGAGTTCTCCTTTATCTCCACCATGTTAGAGTATTCCCACATGTTTAATGCCAGTCACTCTCGAGTTGAATTGAGTTATGCTTATTGATGCCATTGAATTCCTTGAATTGATTCTTCTCCGCCCTACGGTGGGTGCCAATTGTTCTTACACAAGATTTGGGAACCTTCAGAGTTTCCTTCCACACAGCCCGAACAGTCCAAGCTCGCTCTATTAGAATGTTCTCGGTTTGGGCATTTATCCTGGAGGTGCTTGTCTCTGTCTGTTAAGTTCTCGCCTACGCCCGTCAAGTATCCGCCCAAGCCACGACAGGGGGTGTACCTGCGAAGACACTCCGACGCTCGAGTAAGTATTCGATTATCGAAGCTAAGTGAGTTCTTGTTCAATAATGCATACCTTTGACCTTCATTATCCACTTATTTAAAGGATTCAAAGTTGGCTTAAATCTTACGTTTTGTCAGCTTTTACAGGCTGTCTTGCCAGAGGTTGCTTGCATGCTTAGACTACCGATTTACTCTTCGGTAGGGAAGTTGTCGACTTAGGGCAACTAGTGGTCGTCATGAGCTGGGTAGTACAAACTTGATTGTAGTTATTAAAAGTGATAAAAGTGTTTAGAAATTAAAATAAGATACGATAAGATCTGCACAAACATAAAATATATTTAAGCTAACATTATAATATCAAAATTCACGTATGTAAAATAAATATAAGTTCCAAATACATTATAATATTTTAACGAAAATTTAACGTTAAAATTAAATTATTGAATGAAAAAGTAATTTGTTTAATTACCTTATTTTATTGAATGAATTTTTTTATTTAAATAATAAATATATAACGTAATTTGTTTAATCATCTTAATTATATTTGTTTGAGTACATTAATTAATGCTTTCCACTTATAGTGTTAAACTACAATTATTGATAAACACTAAAAGATATTTAAAATTGTCAAGAAATTAAAATTAACAAATATTTTTAAAAAAAGCTAAAAACAGATGAAGTTATATTTGATGATATTAAAAACACATTTACACCGAAAAGATAAATAAATAAAATTTCATCTTACATTACATTATAAAGTATATGTTTTATCATTTTATATGAAAAAATAGTAAAAACAATATTTGATATAATATGAATAAAGTTACTTTTTATATTACTTTAGAAGCGTATGAGGATAGAAAAAACAATAGTAATTTTTATTTTTGCATTACGCATAAGTTTTAATATATTATAATGAGTAAATTTTAAAATATAAAATTCTTTAGTTATTTCTTATTCCTCTTTGAAAATAAATTCGTTGTCGCGATATATTAAAAACAATTATTTAAATTATAAAATTTAAATCTAAAAATATTTTAGGGTAAAAGTAAACATACAAAATTACTTAAAAATGCATCATAAATAAAATTTGGTGAGTTTCTAAATATTTCCTTTTTATAGCAAAATCGCAAATTAGTATTCACCTCAGTGGAACGAAACACCAACCAAAAATATCTGTAATGACTCCAAAACGTGTGGCAATAGAAGGAAATTAAGAAACCACATATGGTTAATTAGCAACATAGCATTAACAACTTCCAATCTTTCGTCCTCCTCAATTTGACGTAAAACCAATGTGTGTATATATACACGTACGATGTTTAATGTCAGAAATGTGAAAATAGCAAAATCATCACCTCCCCCTAACAATGGCTGTTCCTTACGGTGGTGGAAAAGCCTTCTTCAACATCGTGTTTTTCACGTTGGTTTTTGCAGGCTCTTCCGAAGCCTCGAATTCCATGTGGGGTGAATTGCTTCATCCGAAACTAAGAGTGAATATCACGTCGAAAATACCAGGTGAGGTTGTGAGAATCAAATGCATATCCAGCGAGAATGACGTTAAGAGAGGGTTATTGGATTCCTCTAACGCAAAGCCATTCACGTTCGACGTTCAACTGAAGCTTCTCACCACCATAAGATACAATTGCTTGTTGAGACAGGGGAGAAAAGAAATTGGTCAGTTTTTAGGGTTTCGAAGTGGTTCCTATTGCGAGAAAGGGTGCAATTGGGAGCTTTATACAAATTATGCCCTTCGCATGTCTTATCGCAATGGTTATATAAACCAAACGTACATGCCAATAGGAAGCCCTGATGACGACACCTATGATTACTCTTGATACGTCAATCTGCCACCGTAGGTTTGTTATAGTTAATTTTGGTTTCGGTGAACTTCTTCATAAATATTTCAAAAAATAAGATATTTTTTTAGAAGTCTAAGAATTAATTTATAGATTTTTTTTTTTGGAAGAGTTTCATTATTTCATAAAAAAAATCACTTTTTTTTTTTTAAGTTTTTATGAAGAAGTTTACTAAAATAAGGGGGGAGATTTTAGGGTAAACCATTATTATGCTGTGGCAGCTAGCTTTTGTACGAATGTTAAAGGTTATTATGCTGTATAATTTGTTTTTTTTTTTTTTTAAGTTAGAAAAAGATGACATATTGTTCGTTTGAACCCTGGTCTAAATTTTGATTCTATAGGGTTTCTTATGGAGGATTTATTGATTTGTTGGTTGAATTAATTATTTGTATAAGAATTAACAGTGTGCTTGCCATTGACACCCATTCTCAACGTAAGTATCTTTAATTAACCTCAAACGAAAAAAAAAATTAAAAGTAGTAACTTTTGGCTAGACTAGAAATATTCATTAGAAAAATTATCAATTACAATTTAGTGTAGGCCAATAACCGATACATCATAAAAAAAATCGATGCTTATTTGTTGTTTAAGCAACGGCTGAACGGTGAACTCTAATATCTTGAAAACTATTTAAAAATAGCATCGGGCATGAGACGAATGTAAATAGCGATGGCCAAGTTGTTGTAAAAGACCCTCCTATGTAAAATATTATGTCAGTTTACATTGACTGGAACGTTGCTAATTTGACGTAAAGTAGTGTTGGCCTAATCCACGCACGGGTAATAGCGCCAAGCCGTCGCAAATGGTGAACCTCATTATGTTGGTTAGGTCGTCGCTTTAACCAGTGCATAGATCAGAGCGATGCTATATCACGTAAAATTAGCGACAACAGGCCGACGTTCCAGTTTTTTTATCTTTTAAATTTCAACGGGTTTAGCCGTCAAATAGACCGACACAAAGCGGTATTGGGATAAAAAAAATAACAGCAAAATATGCAAACTAACCCCATCCTAAAAAACAGAAAATTTCTAACAAACACATATATATATATATATATATATATAAATCCAATCGAAATGAAATTGTAAAACAAATTTAAAGTTCTAATTATAACCAATTACAATGTTCTTTTAAAATGCGAATATATAAAGTACAGTCCAACTAAAACTAAAAGTAAAATATATATATATAAAACTGAAAAAAGTGTTCCTTCAATCTGTTGCAGTAAAAATACCTGTCAAAAGAATGAAAATTATTTCAATAATAGTTATGAAAAAATAAAATTTGATATAAGTAAAAAATTATTTGATAATAATGAAACTCATATTGTGGGTCTAAAGGTCAGGAGAGGGTTTGGTGGTCATTGTCTTCGGCATAATGTGGGTGGACTTGGCTTGTACTAGTTGAAGCATTTGCTAATTGATGCTCCATCATCTTTGCAAGTCGTTGTTACATCATCCTCAAGGCGTCCTCTAACTGGTGAGCTTTTTGTGTTGTTATTCTTGCTTCTTGCTTTGCTTTAGTGATTTCCCGAGTAAGTCATCTTCTCGGTCGGTTTGAGCGTCATACTCAGCGACAAAATCAAAGGGTGAGGGCTGAGTGAGGAAAGACACTTCTTGACAGTAGTTACCAGCCAAGTCTCTTATGCATAAACTAGACCTCTACTCTTCCCTCCAACAACCTCCTTCCAAGCCTGAAGCTTAGTTGTTGCATCTAGCTGACCAACATCGGTGTTCGAACTTGATGAACTCTATAACTGTATGGCCCTAAAGCAATCATGGTAGTTTTCCTACACAATCATCACTACAAAAAATATCACTTTAGGCAACAGCATGAAACCGTGGCGTAAAGCATAAAAACTGTGGCCTAAAGTTTAGGCAACGATTTTTCAGCCGTGGTCTAGGTGAGTGTTGCCGTTTGTAATAGGCAACGGTTTTTTGCAAGGCAACAATTATAAAATCGTTGCTTAATGTGTTGGCAACAACCACAATTTTAAAAACGTTGCCTAAAGTGTTGAAAAAATTTATAATATAATATTTTAATTTTTACATATTGCTTATACAAAAATTAGTGGCCCAACCAAAAAAATATTATTTATATCTTTAAAACCCAAAATATTACAAGAAAAACAATATTAAAAGTTCAAAAACTAAAATCATGTAATTTTAAATGAGAAAAACAATATATATATATATATATATATATATATATATATATATATATATATAAAAATAAATATAATA